>Ga0209367_1002859_pt1 | contig 23120 bp, 22 predicted proteins | sample WorMetLIZISLAND2_FD_187412 | JGI IMG/M metagenome (GOLD analysis project Ga0209367, IMG submission 187412) | Marine gutless worms symbiont microbial communities from Max Planck institute for Marine Microbiology, Germany - Olavius geniculatus... ... | reverse complement strand
GTCGAGTTTAGGGGGGGGCCCTGAATACGCCCCTGGTTTGTATTGCGATATTTGTTTGGTGATGCATATTAGATTTTGCATGTAGATCTGTTGTAGCTCTACCGTATTTCATTTCATTTTTTATCGTTATTGTACCGATTTTGCTGTGTTATGTTCTGTTTTGCAATGGCGTTTGACCGTTGTTTAATAAAAAGATTACTTACTTACTTACTTATGAGATCGGTGGCTGCGATAATTAATGACAGGTCTCGGACTCAGGTCTCGGACTAACCAACGGTGCATGCCGAGATGTCGTGTTATAAGCCCACACTGCAGCGCAGAGCTTTAATGATGCGTTAATGGCGTCAGGATTGGATTCTACGAGTCATCACAACAGCGCAGTTCTCTCGTATACTGGTTATCTGAGTTACCTATTTGTGTAGTGTGTGCAGCTGAGCGGTGACGCCAAGACATTATTTTTCGACGTAGCCTACGCTGACGCCGGGCTTCAAAATTTCGGCGTATTCTTACGTTGGGGGTCTAGATTTTTGGCGTATTCGCCGATTTTTTGGCGTCATATACGCCGATACGCCAACTAACGAGAGCCCCGGTGAACGGCGCTGCTCCGCACTGAAATAACGCTAGCTCTGTAGTCGAGCTTAATCACGCTCGGATCGCATAGACTGCACTGCACCGTCATTTTGCGCTATGACGCACGACTGCAAACGAAAGTTGCAATCTAAACAGTACAAGTGCAAGCTAAGTGTGCTTTAAAGACGGAGACTAGACACTGCAATAAACAGCGTTCGAGATGAATTCGAGTGAGCTCGTCCAAGCAGACAACGCTACAAACGGTACACTCGAAGCATTCAACGACAGCGCACGCGACGCTGACTGGGAAAGGCTTGATACATTGCGCGTTGTTATGCGCTACGTCGGCTGGACGCTGGGCCTTCCTGGCAACATTCTGTCGGCGATAGTCTGGATGAGACTTCGCAAGAAGAATTCGTCAGGCGTCTACCTGGCAGCGCTTGCCATCAACGACCTCGCTTGCCAGCTGCTTGATTTCACCATGTATTGTATCCACGAAACCTTTTTACACAAAAGCTGGTTCTACTGGATCGTTGTGTACCTGTGGTTTTCGTCAATGACCGTCGAACCGCTGCTTGTGCTTGCGTTCTGTATCGAACGTCTACTTGCCATATGTTGGCCACTACGGGTAAGCTTTAAGTAGTATGACTTTTAAGTGCAAAACAGTGGTTAACTATTTTATAGAATTAACTTTTATACAAATGGCGGGATTAGAGCTTTGTTTCTGTTTTATAAAAGGTCGTTTCCGTGAGGCTGTAAGTCAAAGGTCAAGACACAGGTGGTAAGCGTCAATGAGTCGACGGATCAGGGGTCGAATGCGTGAAATATTTCGATGTAGGCCTATCAAACAGTCACTGAAAGAAAACAGCTCGATCTTTATTCGTCCGCCTGCGACAGTAATAAGAGTGGGGTGGATGCGTTCAGCAGAAACGTAAAATATGCATGACTGAAGGTGGCATGCAAAAGGCGATTTTAAAATTAAGTATTATTTTACGGTAATGGTAGACGTGATTTCTGAAGTTGCGGATGTCAGTGGCGAAGCCAAAAATGTGAAGTGGAAGCCCTGACCTCTTCCCTTCTTTTTTTTCTTTTTTGTACTTCTTTTACCTTTTTCCTTTTTTTCCTTCTGTCCTTTTACAAGTAGGACCTCTAGAATTGAACTCGGGAGCTTCTTCTTCGGGGTCTGGGGCGAAGCCGCAGCGAAAATCGAATTTGGTGCGTTATATTGTTAGAATATGAGATTCGGTGGCAAAAATTGTAATTATTTTTTTGATAATTAACTGATTAAAGTTAGTGCAGTTGAAACGCGTGCTTGTCGTGTCTGGACGATTTGGAACTGGGCCTCCTGGGTTTCTCTGTCGACGCCACTGGGGGATGTGTGTGCATGTGTGCAGTCGCAGTCCTGGTTTACAACTAGCAGAGCCAGAAATGTCACCGTCATTCTGACGCTGGTCGCTCTAATCTACGACGGCACTTACATGATCTGCTGGTATCTGGCTCGGATTGCTGCCGCTCACGTCATTGTTGCTGTCGTATTCAGAGTGGCCGTGCCGCTGGCCGTTGTGGTGATCAACGTGGTGGTCGCTGTGCAAGTACGCCGAGCGGCCAGCAACGCTGCCGCTAACCTCGGAGTTCAGTCACATCACCAGCAGACTTCAACCTCCAACAACTCGGCCGTGCCTACCGTCATGCTCGTCGCCACTTCGATCGTCTACGCTCTTATCTGCGGCACTCTGAACATTCTGAACGCACTGAGGTATTTGGAGTACCACGGTGGCTTTGCGCCCGAAACTGCGGAAGTCATACGGAAATGTGCCCACGCCGCCTTCAGTGTCAAGAGACTTGTTTTCGCCTACAACTTCTACGTCTACTTGACTACTGGCAGACAGTTTCGTGCTGAGCTGTACAGACTGTTCTGTTGCCGTATTTCTTCTCCTGCTCCTACCAGATTTGCTGATGCTACTGATGCCAGTTGTTCGCCGTCACGACATGTTCAGACAGCCACGACCTTCTAACACTTTTCATCATGCGTTTCGTGGACATGAATAATGTGCACATTATGTGAGATAGACTGAGCTGTTATGCTGCATGGATTGTGCACCGTTGGTGTTTTTATGCCTCCGCCAACGTTTTGTGGCCGCGGAAACATCGCTTTCTGGTTGTTTATAGTTTAAGTTATATAGTGACATTGTATAGTTAGAGGCATCAGTTATGGGGCCGGGTAGGCCGCCTACAATAAGTACCGGGGCTTACCATTCACATGACGGTTGCTCACCCAATATTAAGACAGCTAGCAATATTGCACCAGCTTTTCCATTTGCAATTTGACAAACTTTGTTACACTTTGAGCAGAAAGTTTACTTTTGCAGTGGCATGACGATGTATTACGTCAGCTTAGAGGCGCTCAGCGGCTATGTTTCTGAACCCCGTTGCATGGGGACATTCGTCTTTCAGACCCCTGATTGGACACCAAAGTTGACAACAGGACAGATAGGCGTCTCTGTGTATATTAATCTCCGGAACCGTTTGCTAAGGCCTAAAAGGCTGGTCTGAAGCCTTAACTGCTGGATTGGCGGTCCGGACGGTTAAGACGTCTGTTACTAGTAATCATTTCTAAGATCCAAAAGCAACAACTTTTACGTGATTCGTAACGACATACGACAAACTACCGTTTTCCCATGGAGTCCATTAGTAAATCTTATAGTACACAGTAGACCTAATAGTCACTCACTGATTGTCACCACTGGCACTGTGACGACTGACGAGGACACGCGCACTTGCGCTGACGGCTCTGCTTGCAGCAGTGTGAACACAACGCATTGTTTGATTTTTTTTTGCGAAATTGCTAAAACCGCTAGCTTACCGGCCGCGTCGGCGGCGGCGAACGGCGGCGGTTCCGGGGACTAGCGTATATCTCTGTGTATATCTTATTCAGCAGCACTATTAGTTAGTAGCTGTAATGTAAAGTTGTTTGCTTGTATTTGTTATCTGAGACGTTTTTATATTTCAGCATTGTAGGTACGGACTTCATGCACATGTTGTTGTGACGTACCGGTAGTTATATGTACCTAATGTAACATAAAATGTCAGTCAACCGGCCACTTGCGATCGCATTGCAGCAGAACTCTGTAATAGAGGCCTAATTATTGTTATCGTTGATTTCAACATTGTACAATAATATAGCCTGTCGGAGTGATCTGTAAAGCTAATACGCGTCGTAGTCGTTGATCTATGCAGCTGTGTGCCGTCAACAGTGCGGCTTGTTCGACGCCAAACTATAAAGCGTTTGTTCTGTCTCTAGGCCTAGGTCTATATCAAGTCTTACTGCGCCGCAACAGAACCACAATGCAAAATACATTACATAGACACAATGCAGACACAGTAGCCATTGCCTACTTAGGCGTAATGATTTTTTAAAACTAACAACTTCTAAACAAAACATTGCAAAACTTCGTAATCTGAACAAGTAACACAAAACAAGACCGGGCAACATGGGCAACATTGCATGGGCAACGTGGACTGCTGCCCCTGCAGGGCTTTTACAAGGGTCTCCAGTTTTGCCTCAAAGAAACACACAGAATTTTGGTGGCAACCGAAGTCGTGATGCGGAACTTGGGTTCCTATATCCAGATCCAGGATTTGGTGCATTTTACCGACTGCTCTCAGGTACATTGATCGTCAATTCGTAACGAAAAGTAAAAATGCTGCTGTTAAAGTTCAAACACGTTTGTTATGCTTTTTGAATTAAAGCGAATATTGGCATAGAATCTGCCGAATGTGGCTTAAGTTTTTTTTTCTATATACAGTGTAAATCTGATGAGAAAATTGCTATAGTTTCAGATACAGCAGTTTTGTGTGGATTATGTTTTGGGGGCACGTGTAGACGTTCGGCTTGGCCGAGCGCGACGAGACGTTGTCATTGGCTGAGTTTCACGTGTCAACATTAGCCGTCAACGCCGAACTGAAGTCAGATAACTCGGTGCTGGCGGCCGTCTGCGTGAAGTCTTGTACACTGACTGACCTCAGGCGGGGCAAAGAAGCCGGGATCACACAGTACGTTATGTCCATCGGCTATTCTAGGCTATATTGTTATACCTCAACGCAAAATACGTGGACGCAATTGGTCCTAATCGCGTCACATGACATTTACAAATACGCGCTATTCACTAACCGTTTAACCAACCAGTCAATAGTTACTCAATATTGTCTCAAAGGCAATATTAACGTAACTGTCGACTGGTGGTCACATCTCAATAATATCCAAGTCGTCTATGACCATGCTGACGACAGACGGCTGGTTGGCTGTATTGTGGCTAAACCGTACGTCGTACGTCATCAGCAGAGGACCATGTTGTGTGTTTACTTTATTCAAAAAGACTGTAAAATACACAAATTTTGCGTTGAGGTATAACAAAACTATTAGCAACTGGCGTCATCGATTATTATTAGATTTTTTTTCTCAGTTCGTAAAGCATTGCTTTCGGTCTTTGACTTCGGGCAATATTTTACGAACTTTACTCAGGGAAAAAATTTCCAATAATGACCTCGACGCCAGTCACTATTTGTATATTATTACACAGTATTATGTGTGTTATTCAACTCATTGTGTGCAACATCAAATCACGACCACAGGAACTTTGTTAGGTTATGTGATCATAATCAACAACAGTAATAAGTTTAAGATTGCGGTGGACGCCATTTTAAATTTCATTTATTGCTCATAACATGGTTGCTATTCTATATGTTTGCGCAGTATCAGTCCAAGATGCCAGCTATGTACAGGGTGGTCCAAAAAAACTGCACAAAGTTAATGACATCATAATTTTGCAACCGTACGTCATAGAGTCATGTGGTTTTCAGCAAAATGTTCCGAAAGAAATTTCTTACGTGATCAAAGTCAATATTTGAATACAGCAGTTAAATATTCTTTGTTATTGCCGCTGGAAATTGAACTGTGCAAAAAAGTATTACCCTCGACACTGCGGTCCATAAAAAACATGCCAGATTTATTTTTTGAACAGCTCCGTGAAACATTGGCCGATTTTAATATTTTTTGGCAGGCAATATTAGAAAGAAACTTGACGCATGTGTCTTTAGTTTTGGCCACCTCGCTCTAAGGTTGTCGCTACACTACCTTGCGAAATGCAGAAGTCGTAGTTTGACCATTGACAACAATGAATTCATACTGGGTAGTGCATGCGTCAGCTTAGAAAATTACTGAAACCACAAAATCGCTGAAAATCTGTTGCGTCGTCTTTATTTTAAAACTGTACTGGTAAGTCTACAAACTGAAATGATGCATCAACAGCGAGCGGGCCGCTTGAGTCATGCAGTTACTGAACGTGCTGTTGGCAAATGGTGTCAATGTCTACCGCTTGCATTTGTGCTGCAGGAGGACATTTTGAGCACATGCTAAAATGAAAGTGATGTGATGTGACACGTGTGACTTTGAGTGATAATAATTATTGTCAATTGCGTTTGCCGGTATTCAGTTAATAATTTCTGAGGCGATGCATACGCTATCCAGTAGGAATTCATTGATGTCAATGGCCAAACTGTGACTACTGCATTTCACACGGTAGTGTAGCGACAACCTTAGAGCGAGTTGGCCAAAACTAAAGACACATGCGTCAAGTTTCTTTCTAATATTGCCTGCCAAAATTTATTAAAATCGGCCAATGTTTCACGGAGCTGTTCAAAAAATAAAACTGGCATGTTTTATGGACTGCAGTGTTGAGGGTAATACTTTTTTGCACAGTTCTATTTCCAGCGGCAATAACAAAGAATATTTAACTGCTGTATTTAAATATTGACTTTAGTCACGTAAGAAATTTCTTTTGGAACATTTTGCTGAAAACCACATGAGTCTATGACGTACGGTTGCAAAATTACGGCGTCATTAACTTTGTGCGGTTTTTTTGGACCACCCTGTAGTAGTTGTTGTAGTTGTAGTAAAAACTAACAGGCTATAGTGACTTTCCCAATTATAATACAACCACAAATATTATATATAAAAAACTGCAAACAAATTATTTAATGTTGTATAAGCGCTGGTGTAAAACGGCAAAAATCAAAAAGTATAAACACGAACATTATGCATTAGCTTAGGCATTTATATCTGGCTACTGAGGACAGATTAAATGTCTAAGCTAATACATTACTTCGTGCTTATACTTTGGATTTTTGCTGTTTTACATCATCGCTTATACAACATTAAGTAAATTGTTTGCAGTTTTTTAATATATATAATGGGTTAATATCTGTTGATTTGTGTGCCAACGTTGTTTGCGTTTGTGAAATTTCTCAGCGTAGCATCTCTGCGTTGCTATAAGACAGTGTGTATATGTAAACTGTTGATTTCGCACCCCTGGTTACATCTGTTAGTAAACCACTGCAGCGTCTTTGTAACTATAGGCCTACCTCAATTCAACATCTTAGTTCCACTACCAGTTTTCAGATGTTTACCTACTGTTTTCTTACACATAAATTACAGTTTTGCTTATTTGCTTATTTTTGTACTTATGTGTGTTGGCTTGCAGGGGTCGCATGTTTCAGACGAGGTATGCCATGCCTTTTATGACGTTCTTTTGCCGTTACATATCAATAATTGACGCATCTCGAATTATTCTATTCTCCTATTTGTGTATGACGACAAAAATCTAATGAATGTGAAAAGGCTGTGAATGCTGACTTTCTGAAGCAACGGATTTGTAGATTTAGACAATACGTGAACGAAAAAATGGTAATTTTTATGTTTATTTGACGTTTACAACTGCTTTTGTGTATTTTTTCGTTAAAGAACAAACTGTAACGCCTTAGAAATGATTTTCCAACTGTCATGGGATGTGTAAGACACAGGTATTGTTGTTGTGCAGGCCTGAGGGTAGCAACTGGATAGAGCTGACATACACTCAGAACACACGCTTCAGCAAAGTCGGTTAGTGCCCGTCTGTGTATAGTCACTCACTACACTGTGTCTCAAAAAAACATATCCGACATATTTGACTGCAACTTGAAAACCAATTATCAGATTTTGATAATTTTTGGTACGAATATTCCCGACACAACTTGCCATTAAACGACAGTTTAGTTTCCCACCTCACCCAGCGTTTGTTTATGAACTACCTGGGGAAAACACAACCGAATTCGATGACCTTGGATGACCCTCAACACTAAAATAAGGGTTTTTATGAAAAGAATTGCGATTTTCAGCCAATAATGGTGGAATTCATGCATTGGACGTGGCGCTAGGCGTCATCCGCCGTCGAGTCTATAAATGAAACATCGGTGTGAACTTAGATTTCGTTCGCACCAGGCCTTTACACATGCATCGCTGTCGCGCGTTTCCCTTTGTGTTAGCTGGGCTTTTCTTGTTATATTTACCAAATGCTGCTAAATGTAGCTGACGTTTTTCAGAGCAGTACTATAAATGCTGCGTGCATGACTATTCACCGACAGGTAAACCATCTATAGTTATATAACTAACCACCAGGGTCAACTCAGCCTTTCATCCTTTCTGAGTGCGTAAATCAAGTACCGGTCTGCCCCCCAGGCTGGAGCTAAGGCGGAACGCGTTCGCCTGTGTCGGGTGACGGGTGACATCGTGTGATCTCGTTTATGGCAGATGACGCTTCTTAGTTCTGAGATGGGTTTATGTGAACAGCTATACACAACGATAGCATTCAACCCTTTAAATACGTATATATGACATGTATGAGCAGTGGCGGATCCAGAAACTGGGAATATGGGGGGCGGAAGGGTCTGAGGATGGGGCTATGCCCCCTTCCCAGAAAACCTTTGAAAATTTGATGCAAAAAATAATGCATTTTGGTGCAAAATTTTCATATATTTTCAGATGCATCCGGTCGATAGGGAGGGCGGCCGCCCCCGCCCCCTTTTGAATCCGCCACTGTGTATAAGTGTATATCATTGTGTCCAGTTCGAATGAACGTCAGCGGAACTCACGTGACCTCTTGCCCAGAGTTTCTGCTCACCGTTGTCAACTTCTTCACCAAGGGAAAACCCAGAAATCTGGAAATACCGGAACCGATGGTGTTTGACATGGGAGCCGATGCTGATTTAGGTTAGGCCTTTGCGATATAGGCCCTACTACTTTTTTATCGTTGCTTGTAAAAATTTAACGGCAGTCTTAATGCAAGTTGATTTGGCATTATATCATTATCATCACTAGCAGCAGCAGCAACAAACGCAGTTTGTGGGCATAAAAAAGCCATAGAGAATGCAGGTATTGAGTACAAATTTCGTTAGTTTCCAAATTTACATTTACAATTCAAGTTTTCAAACAATTCAAATTCAAACAGTCGCTTCCGCCCCATCGCTAATTTGCGTTGAAATTTTAAAATGTGCATTGTTTACACACAAACAGATCCGTTAGAGCAGTAGTGTGAAGTGTACCCTTGTGAAAAAGTGTACGCCTAAAGGCAAACGTCCGGCACTTGCTATTGCGTTTTTTACATGAGTCGTGCTCGTAATCAGAAGCGCTTTACAATCTCGGAAATGGCAGCCGACTGGCGTGAACTAATGATACCACAGCGCACTATGCGGTCATCCATTGCCCGCGTCAGCGAACAATTGGACCCGCGGTTTGCAGCTAGCAGACATACCACCACCCCAATCAGCCACATCACTAGGCCTTTATCAGTCAGCTTTCACTAGGCTTTTTACTTCTTCCGAATTAGTTCAAGTGACTTTCTGCAGAGTGACAATGACTTCACTATGATTTTATCAATCTTGTTTCATTTCCAATTTGGAAATTCTAAGTTGATGACAACAAGAAGTCAGGGAGGGGGAAAGTCTCATTTTTTGATAGTGATATACTTTTTAAAATTATACGTCTTCAAGCATATTGCTGGATGCGCCGATAATTATGTGGAAAGGTTAAAAAGGCTCAAACTGCAAAGTCTGGAACTAAGGCGACTGCACTTAGATCTCATCTGGTGCTACAAAATTGTATTTGAGTGTGTTAATGTCAACATGTCTGAGTCTTTTTAATTAAGTAGTTATATTAGAACTTGTGGTCATCAGTATAAGTTGTATAAACCATCTTTCACCCATATCTGTAGAGGTACATTTTTTGGTTAAAGAATTTTAAACGTCTGGAATTTTTTGCCTGACAGCGTGGATTTTACTTCTTTAAATAACTTTAAGCAAAGCGTTTTAAGTGTAAATTTAAATGATTATCTAAGTGCTTCAAATCTTAGTTATTGGTAATTCTATATACAAATTGTGTTCGTGAATTGTGTTCATAGTTACGTTTGTTATTATGGACTTCCGCAAGAGCTCAAAGCCTGGACGTTCTTGTCAGTGTAATTTTAATTGCAGTTTCTTGCGTGTGTTATGTTTTTGGACGAATAAAATGATTGATTGATTGATTGTACGGCTGGTGTGCAGATGAGGCGAGAGATGCTCTGGTTGTTGAAGAGACTCCGGGGAGTTCATCATCAGGCAGCTATATGAAGTTATCAGCAGACATCACCGGCACCGAGCTGGCTTTCATTGACGACCTTCTCCGACCAGACCCAGTTGCAATCATTATTAAAGTGGGTCATCGTGTCGTATCTCTGGTTGTGAGCTTGTTGCTGTTAAATAAGTAAATGATATTTTTGTTGTTTGGGTGATATGGTGAATAAACTTCTTTCTTCTCTGTTTTCGGAATAACAGAAAAACACATGAGTATGACTATAGTCGTGAAGAATTCACAGAAAATAAAACTGATTTGGACAAATTCGGAAAGGACAGTAGGCCGTATTACGGGTTTAGCATGTCTGTCCGACTGTCCGTTCGTCTGTGTCCCACACGGTCTTGTAACCCGAAAAGGCATAGAAAAAAATGGCGCAAATGTTTTAGGGCAAGAGTAACTGGTATGCCAATGTTCAGCTAAAACGTTCCGGATGCTAAAACCTCCAGAAAATGACAACCGGGGCCCACCCCTTGACAACATATTACTTATGGATCTCGCGGTGTCCGGTCGGCTCACACGCATCTATAGAGGCTTCAGTGCTCACTGCACACTAATCGCAATGCAGAAAGCGCGTATACGACCCACGACAACTAAACGGACGGCCGCATACTTGTCGACACAAGACCTATTATTATCTCTGTTTAAATCGCTTTGTTGCAGTATTTGCTGATTGTGTAGGCCTATATATGATAATGCGTGTTTAGTTTGAGATGGGGTTAACGATTTTGGTGACACCCGAGATACAAACAATGTCTGCGCATATTAGTGACATTTCAATTGTTACCCACGTCTACACGACGGAGAAAAAAGATTCATCTGCAGTACCGGTACCATACAATTTTGTTTTCATTGTGTGTAGACACTGGACAAAATATGCTCTTTTGCAATACCAGTACTATGCTTCACATCGTTGTCATAAAAAGTGAGACCATATGTTTCACAGCATGTGACGTTTGAAATATCGATCAGATCGGCACCAAATTGGCATTAGTTTTTGTTTCCAAAAAACTAATTATTCGTAATTTACTTTAAATAATTTTGGAAAATAATGTGGCGCCACCTGTCGAATTACAATCACCATTGAAAAGCGCTTGCAGTTTTGAGCCAAAGGTAGTGTTTTGCAGTGCACTGATCAACAGACGACCATGAAATGTCCATCTTCCTTCCGATTTTGTACAGATTTTTGTAAACGTGCAAAGCACTCAACATGACTGCAGATGAGCTTATTTACAGGTTCGATTTATTCCGAAATTTTGACGTGCAAACTGATTGCTGACGGCCGCTGTCTTTTCGACGTTCTGTCACGCTAGTCGAATCTATTTTTCTCAGCAGCCGGTCCACGCTTCTCGTGGTCAACGTCTTCTTGGAAAACTTTTTCAACGAAAGGCGATGAGCTCCAATTTTTCTCGATCGTCTTTACCGATCTTGCGCATACTGAACAAAACCAGTAAAAGACTTGTCACGTATTATGGTCGGTGTACGTGACTGTGAGATTATGGAGTCGGTGTGGATACGGCTTGAAAGCTCGCCGTCGTGCAGTGAAAATCATCGCATAGAAGTCACAGTGTCTGACATCGTCATCGTCATCTCGTCTACAGCAATGTCACGAATACTCACGATCACCGACACCACGCAGTCGGAATCCGCCGTGAGTCAAACTTACTACTAGTAGTAGCATTAGTGGTGGTGGTTGTAGTGGTATTGATATTGGTAGTGGTAGTAGTAGGGGCTTAGTGGTAGCAGTAGTAGTAGTAGTAGTAGTGATGACAATCGTTAGCTTCGGCGTCAATTTTCGATCGGCTCTTCGCGCTGAGCTTTATTCTTGCGCAGTTTTAAATTGTTATTTTAAAAAGGTATTGTGGGTGACAAATGCAGTGCCGGCGCTAAAGAGTTGGAGACCCCCCAAATACAACTGTCAGGCCTTTATAACGGGGGTATGGGGCGGAGCCCCTAGCGGGGTTCAGGGGCAGAGCTCCTAATATGAGGTCAGGGGGTGAGCTGAAACACTCTCGGATTTTAGACGGTCAATGGAAACCACAAATTTTCCCATTTTTCAAAATGTGAAACGCAAAAAATCAGATACAATTTGTGTTGTCTTTGCAAAAAATGAAGTCTAATAGGCCGCAGTACGTCACAGATTACTGTACATTAATGAAAAGTAATAGACTTGTCCATTTTGGGTAAACTTTCTACATGTTTAGTTATTTTGTATTTTGAGTATGTTTATTTAAAAAAACTAGAATTTTTTATACATAGCATGAGACCCTTGAGCATACGCGACCCCCCCCCCGGCCGGGGGTACGGAGGGACCTTTCCGCCGGCTCTGGACAAATGTTGCAACTGTTGTATAGGCGTTTAATGTGTTTTAATACCTTAGTGTTTTGGTCTTAGTACATTTTATGTTTAACTGCGTGTTTGTCAAGTTTGTTTGGCTTTTTTATTTTCAGTGACGTGTGCAATGTGTTTTTGATTGTTTTTGTTGCATTTTTACGGCATGCTTGTTTTTTGCTGCTTTCTGGCGTAAAAAGCGTAAACTAATTGCAGGATGCCGCAGTTGAAGCCGAGGTAATGAGTATTCCTGCTCAGTTGTGGATATCGGTTCCTATTGAAGACCTGCGGCTCTGGTTCCTTAACCCAGGTGTTCTATCTCACTGTCCAATATTTCAACATTTAAAGCTTGAATACAACAAGTTGTGGACTGATTTTCTGTAAACGTGCGAATTTTACCATTTTAGTGCCGATGTTGGTATTTAAGTAGTGTTTGCGTTATGAGTACTGCTGTAAGTGTGTAGCCTAAATGGCATTGTTAGAATTTGATACATTACAAGTTTTAGTCGTCCGTCCGTCCGTCCGTCTGTCTCTCCGTCACACGGTGCAAGCTAGGTTCACCAAATCTTCACCGTCGGCTGCCTGGAAGACTTTAGTTTCAGTAACCGTAAAGGTTTTCCATAAGTTCGAAGGGAGTCACCCCTAACGAAGGCGCTAAATGAGAGGGGGGTAGAGAAAATTTGTGATTTCCAGCCGATACCGCGTTGGCAGAGCCAGACAGGTCACGCCCCCTGGTGAGTACAAGTAAAACACTATAGATATTTAGCCGCCTGTCGTCTGGTGCCCTCTGGCGACTGATTTTGTTTTACTGGGCTTTCTAACATACACCAATAGCCTACTGGAATTCATGCACTGGATATGGCGCTAGGCGTCATCCGCCGTGGAGTCTAAATGAAACATCGTTGTGAACGTTTCTCCGTGCTAGCTATCTGTCGTCTGTCGCACTCGTGTACCCTGCTTAAACCGTTTGACGAATTTACACGTTATTTGGCAGATACAAAACATGCAACTGCTTTCAACTCACGAAAATAGATGATTCATGATACACCAAGTCACACCCCCTGTCATCCAATGAACAGCATTCTGAAATTAATGACTGTCTGGAGGATAACAGGAAAGATTTTAGAACTACCATTATTCTTAATTACACAAATGCTCGCATATAATGGAGTTCTTACAATTTTAGGTTTAGCTTGTTTTTGTGTCTTGTGTTTCTGTAAAAGTTAAACTTTCTGTTTCTTTACTGTAAAGGTTAAACTTACCGTTCCATTACTATGTGTTTGTGTGCATTCTGCCTAGAAAGGCTGTCCCCGAAATGACCCATGCTGTGTCGAGCGGGACGTTAAACCCTACTCACTTACTGATACACCAGGTGGTAGCATCGATCAGCGATTTTGCTTTAAGCCGAATTACTTTGGCTTTTGCTATGGTCGTTACCTCGCGCCAACACTGCCTTTGGAAAAAGCCTTTTTTGTATGAAGCCCCGGACATTTGAAAAAGATTCCACTTCCCATTTAACTTTTAAACGTAACCTCAAAACTTACCTGCTTAGTTTATCATATCGCTCGTACATGTGTAGCGACTGCCGGCACGTCAGATTTAGCTTGCTGACATTTTGCGCCTTACAGATGATTATAATATTATTATATTATTAATGTTACGACAGCGTACTATCAGTCGGACGCGTCGAAGACTAAAAACGTGCGACCAGTTCGTCGCGAGCATCCAGTCGATGACGACGATGTCATTTCTGTGAAAAACATTCGACAGGTCGGCGTGCTATGAGCCACAACTCCACTTACGCGGACTTGTAGACTTGTTGTACTTGTACAGCACGTTGTATAACAACTCCGCAACAAGTTAAGTACGCAGCGCATAGACTAGGAATAGAAAGTCCACAGAAAATCCATTACATCACGACATGTTGTGGATGTAGTCCGAAAAGTCTACAACAGATTGAACTAGTGGAATTTGGACTTTAGTCTACACGCATTAGTAAACTTATTTACAGACACTGTTGTTAACAGTACTGACAATTGCGTGTAGAAATAACGCTAACAAAAAATATTGTGGTGGCAGTTCCTCGAATGTAAAAAAATCATATTTACCACAGATATCAGAAGTCTTTGTTGAACTTTCTTAATAATGGCATGCTGTAGGCCTAGTACTAACAGTAGTGCAATAGTACTGACTATGATTGTAGAAATTACGTCAAAGTTACATTGACCGAGTTGTCACAATGTTTATCATTAAGTACTGGCAAAACTTAAAAAAGTTCTAGGTCTATGACTTGCTGGAAAAATTTTTGGTCAGATTTTTAGGCGATTTTGATTGGATTTGGATCTGGAAATTTATCATTTTGCTAGTCTGCATTGTGTAAATGCTGTTTGTAGCTGGCTAGGTTTAACACGCTGTAACATAACTCAAAATTGCATTGTACTGCGTGTAGACTAAAGTCCGTGTTTAAATATTTTTTACTTTATCAGAAATGCCATAGGATAGCAGATTCTGTAACATAAACTGCTTTAATAAAAAGCAGTGATAATAGTAACGTGCAATAAATAATTGATAGAAGTTTCAATGACGTGTTTTGCAGCGACATCATCGAGATCACGTAAGTAATGTTGTGTATTGTTACTGCCTTGATTTGTAGCTGGGAAGTTTTGATATAATTGCATGCAATTATTTTACAATAAAATGTTTTTTTTTCATTTATTGCTTTCTATTTAAATAGATTTTATTTTATTATGCTCCCCCACTACGAGTATTAGGTGCCACATTACTGTTGTTACCTATCCGTTTGTCTGTTTGTTTGTTAGTTTGTCTGTCCCATTTTATTATAGGCTCTTAAACTTTAAAAGAATAAGTTGCAGAAACATTAACATTGGCGTGAACTTCTACTTTTCTTTTGTAATTGGTAATCGGTTTGTCATTTTTTTTGCTTCAAATGGTGCAAAATCAGCTCAGCAGCTGGATTCAGGACAGCATTTTCAAGATAGGGTATTCGGGGCTGTCACCTGGCAAATATAAAATTGTTTTATGAAGTTTTTTTTTGTATTTGGCAGGTAGCAATACAGTTTTTGGTCGTGGGCACTGTGTTGAATTCTGCGAGTAGTTTCTACACCGTGGGCCATAAAAACGTGGCAGTTTACTGTTGTCCATATTTTCGCCAGTTATTGGCCGAATTTCAAAAGTTTTTGACTGGCACACTCTGCAGACAATTTGCAATAATGTGATTATTATATATCCCACCACACCATAAATGCGTTTCTACACTACCTTGTAAAATATGAATGAAATATGCATGTATAACGATAATAACAAACATTTTGGTAAGATTAACAAAACACTTCAGATCAACATTGCGGTGAATGATTTGTATAACACTAGACTGTGTCAATCATTCACCATTATGTTGGTCTAAAGTGTTTTTTTTACTTTTTTTCATTTACTTCAATGTTTCTTATTATCATTAGATTTTTTTGCATTTATTTTTTTTATTTATTTATGTTTCACGAGGTAGTGTAAAAACGCATTTACGGTGCGGTGGGATATATAATAATCACATTATTGCAAATTGTCCGCAGAGTGTGCCAGTGAAAGAATTTTGAAAATCGGTCATTAATTGGCGAAGATATGGACAAAAGTAAAGTTCCACGTTTCTTATGTAGTTGGGTCATAAGATTGCTGTGCTGTCTGGTGTGGTGTGCTCACAGCTGGTGTTGGTGCAATGTGACGTGATGGTGCAACTAGTCAACAGTGACAATCCACGCGTAATTCCACTCATCTTTACACATATACTCCTCAAAGATCTCATCATCAATGACTGGAGCCGCAAGGTTCTAATAGGTTTACTCATTCCCTGATATGTCGTTACAGTGAGAGCTTTGCTGCTGCTATTGGGTCACTGGGGGGTACTGCCCGCGAAAGCGACGACAGTATTGTTCTTAGCATCATCAGTAAGTGTTTTTTTGTTTTTTTTTGTCTTCGTTAAGTCGATAACTCACAAAGCGCTGCAATTTTGCGTCATCATGTACGTTGACAACCTTTACTATCTGGTCAAATATCAAGGTCATTAGTCAAAAGTCAAGGTTACGTGTTTTTTGTTTTTTGTGTGTACGATAATGCGGCTGCCTGCGGGCAGTCCTTAGCGTTGAGCAAGGCTTGAGAGTCATCTTTTATTGATTGGTGGTCAAGACTGTGTTATTACTGCGACTGATTTTATTTGAACTGTAGTTTTTACGGTAGTTGTGTTAATTGTAAGGGCTGCGTTTTTGATAACTGGATTAGTTGCTGGTTGCTGGCTGGTAGCCTACGGATGTGAGTAGCGAATCGTAGATGGGAGTTTTTGACAAGATCTATGCACAATTGCAACTCTGATCTAGGTCTACATGTGACGAACGAAGTCTTTTGGTTCAGCCAGAAGTGAGCTGAACGATTTGATCTGACTGTCTCAAATCTTCGTATTTTTGTTTTCTTTTCTTGTTTGCTTGTCTGTTTGTTTGTTGCTTGGTTTATTTGCTGTTATCGAACGTCGAATACAGTTGAGTATATTACAGTTAAAGTGCGCATGCTCGTGTGCGGTGTACAACAGTTGTACGCTAAGTGCACGTTGTCGCTGGAGTCAGCCTACTACAACGATAAGGTCGTGCAGTGGGAGTCCCTCATAGAACCCGTTCAGCACAGACTCACGCATAAACCATGGCAACTTACCATCGAGGTTTGCATTTGTTATGTACTGTAAACACAGGGTGGTGCCTAAAAAAGTGGAATTTACATGTACGTACAACGTCATCGTCGTCATCATCATCATCGCGAGCACGCCGCGGACTGGAGTAGCCGTTTCAGACACGCTGGTCCATCATGTCTACTTGAGACGCTTTTGCTAACTCTTGAACGTCACACTGACAGTACACACTTAATTTGTAAAACATTTCTACTCACCACGCTCGTTCGTGGGTAGCTAGAGTTAGGCGTAACGCGTTATATAAGTTACTTACTTGCTTGCTATATAAGGGTTGATTTTGTTTTGTTTTTAGATCTTGTCACTTAGTGGCGTAGCCACAAATGTGAATTGGGATCTCGCTTTCCTTTTCCTTCTCTTTCCTTCCGTTTTTCTTTCTCTCGTCTTTTTTCCTCATTTTTCTTCTTTTTTTACTTCTCCCTTTTTTCTCTTCCCCTTTTACCTCAGTCTTTCCTTTTTTTCCACTTAGAAGCGATAAAAAAATATAAAAAATAAATCCAGCTAGCGGGTCTGTGCACTCTGTGGGAGCGCCGTAAGCTCGCTCGGCCGGGTCTGGGGCGGAGCCCTAGCCGAAATTGAATTTGGTGCACTGTTGCGTGAAAATATGAGATCTGGTGGCAACAGTTATAATTATTTTGTTTTTTGGAAATTAACTCACTAAATTGGCACATTTAGTGCGGTTTAAACGTGTGCTTATGTCTTGAATGGGGAATTTGATAAGGGGCCTGTGCCCCCTGACCCTCTTGGCTACACCACTGTTGGAATTTCTTTGATTTTCACAATATATTTGAACTCTACTGAGTATTCTGATACGACACTTTATGAGGTTCTGCGAAGTACACGCGTACGGGTGGTGTATAGACGTTGGTGGCGTAGCATAGTGGTTAGAACGTCGATCCTAGCCGGCGAACTTTCCCTATCCTGCGCTAGACTGATGGATGGCCGTGTGACTTTAGTGGGTAAACCGTCCGCTATCAGTCAACCAACAAGGCCAACTCAGCCTGCCATCCCTCCATGGTCGGTTAAATGAGTAGTAACCCATTTATATGTATATGGGTTACGGAAAGTGGAGACCTTGGTACAGCTGACTGGGGCTGCCTAGCCGGCTGCTGCGTTAGCCTGTGTCTGCAGGCTGCACGCGGTGGCTGAGCGGCCGGCGGCTGTGGTCAGTGACGAAAGTGCATTAGAGGCTTGTATACGCGACGATGCGCTATACAAATTGACGATCTTTATCTTTTTTACCTTTACAGGCGATACAGAGAGAGTTGATCGTGATAGGAGATACAAACAAAGAGTCGAAACTGTTCACGACACAGCCGCCGGGGTTCTCCGTCAGTATCGTCTCAGCTGATGTCTTCCAAATGACCGCTTCCACCGCCACCTTCAAAGTACTGGACGGAGTCGGCAAGGTACCCGCCGACTTGCTGCCGTGTTTGGAACAAGGCATAAGACATGATGTCTCCATTACGATTGATGGAAAAGTTTTAAATTTTTATTTCATACGTTGCTGCTGGAGTGGATAAACGAGTACGCGATACAAGTTTACGAAAGTCGTTCATTAGATTTCTAAATATAAAAAAATCCGAAATATATCGTTTAGTATCGATATTGAAATGATATTGTATATCATTCCAGACAGTGTGGTTTCGTACTTAATCCACGCTCAGGTGGCGCCAGTGCGAGCTGTGTGTGATTTTTATTTAAGTGGCTACAGTTTTCAGGGCTAGAAAATTGGTCCAAAAACGTAGGTTTTTGAGTTTTTTAAACCGAAAAAAACTTCAAAAATTTAATTTTAGGTTTCGAAGTTGTTTTTGTTTGTTGTAAAATTTATTACATATCATATTTTAATTCGTACTTTAATAATGATTTTTCAGTTATGACATCAATCACATCATTCTGTTGTTCTCTCATGTTTTTTTCTGGATCGTAATTTTGTGTACGATGTTTATTAGATACTAAACCAAAAAACCTACAAAAAATTTAAAAACCTTAAAAACCTAAAAACTTGAAAGCTCAACATTTTTTTAAAAAAACCTAGGTTATTTCTAGGCCTGGCAGTCTTGCCGTTACTCAAGCATTTCTGGTCTTAACATTGACGTGGCGGTGATGTAGTTATTCCGCAGAGACACAGGTCCGGCCGACGCACGGCAGAGGATTCTCAGTGAATCGGCTCCGTTTGTCTTCAACAACGACACTGACCTTCATATGCGAGTCACCTTCGGAGAATTCTACCAAGTAGGCCTACGACGATTGGTTAGCTTTTTTGCCTAAACGTTGACTGTAATTACTACCGCCCATAGTCTAATGCAGACAAACAGGGTGTTTTTTCTGTTTAGGCCAGTTAAAAACGAAAATACACCGTAAAGAGTGTACCAGCTGAAGATATTTTTTCAGAGTTTCGGCGTTGTTTGAAGAAACAGAGATTGTCGTTGACTGCAGGCGACGTCGTCATCGTCGCAGTCGTCGGGTGGAACGGCAGAGCTCGGTGTCGGGCAATCGCTGCAACTCTACAAGTCAGCTAACAGCGGCGACCTAGAACGACTCAATCCAGATAGCAAACGCCTCTATATCACCGTAAGCCCCTCACGTTCACTGTGTTTCCGAACAGTAGCACAACGAACTCACGTCGATAACTTTTACGATCTTCAACGGAGTTTTATTATTCTTTTACCGATGGACAACGAACAAGATTCGCAACAGAGGACATGCAGCGTTTTATAAACTAAACTTTAGCTGCACTATTTGCTGAAAATGTGAAATATTAAATTCGTAGTAAATCTGGAAAAAAAAACAACACGTTAAAATCGCAGCATAGTTTATGAATGGAAACGTCTGTTGTCACGTGGTCACAGCAGGTGCTCGAAGTGTCCTGTTCGCTATAACGCGCACACACGCGCGAAGACGCTGGCGCCACTCGTCCGTTGCATCGTCAATAACGCTGTCAATGCGATGACACATCTCATCAATGTTGTTGCACTGGTGACTGATAGACTCGCTGTTGACAGTCATCGATGTCAGCTTGGTGAACTAGGTCTTTTGGGACAGTGTGTGCTTTTGCGTGGCTTGGTAGTGTAACGGTAACGTGCCGAACTTGTAACCCTGAGGTTGCAGGTTCGACTCCGTGCCGGGACACTGACAGGTAACAACCTTGGGCAAGTTGTTCACACACATGTGCCTCTGTTCACCAAGCAGGCTTCACCGCCGGGAAGGTTACGGCAGTAATATGCGGAGGTCTAGCTCTCCTCCCATATATAAGGCAGGGATGGGTTCACCTGTATTGGGTGGCAGGTATGATCCCATACGGCAGGCGATGCATCTGCGGCACACTGCACACCGGCTGAAGGCCTTGGAAACGGAGATCAGCACCGCTCGCATCGGTCACGGAGCTGTGAGATGAGAAGGCCTGTTGCCTATCGGCGATTTAACCTTATTTACGCTTTTTAACGGCCGTGACTGTAGCAAACAGTCTACTACGTCGCTTTAAATTGTTATATGCAGTCGTGATAATGGGCCGCATTACGGGTCCTGTCCGTCCGTCCGTCTGTCCGTTTGACTGTCTGTCTATCTGTTTGTCCCGTACGGGCTCTTAGCTCGAAAACGAACAGGCGTAGAAATGCCAAAATTGGCGTGAGAGTTTTGCAAGACAAGAGTAATCGGCGTGCGTGAACACTTTCTGCTCAGTAAATCAAAGCTCATGGCCACTGGACTTTGACAATTTTTCCAAAGTGACGCATAACTTGCACAAATGTTAACTTACGGCTGGCGAATCTCGCGCCGGCCGGCTCACGCGCACGGGCGGATTCGTAACTAGACGGACGGCCGCATACACGTCGGCATAGGGCGAGGCGATGACATATTTGCTTGTTGTTGTGGTCAGGTGAAAAAGTCGGGCGCTCAGCGCGAGGTGAACATGCACTCTGCTAACGTCAAGTGGATGTTTGTGCTGAGTGAAAACACCTCACAGTCAGCATCAGATTCAGCAGCTGAACTCTTACCTGTAGAGACTGTTGTACAGGTAGACTCTGCTTACGGCTACCGGCTCATCACCCTCCGCTCACCTGTACAGGTCCGTCCATGTTTTACTTGTTAATTATTTGTCGCTCATTAAAGCTTAAAAAGGTTAAATGTGGCGTAGGTATAGTTTTTTGTGGGAAACCCGTCGCATAACTAAGTAGCGTTGCCTGTCGTTTGAGATCACGATTTTACCTCTCAGACGACACAGGTAAACGTACCTTGCAGGCTGGTACTCGATCTTCCTATACCACGAAGTGCTCGAAGACTTAGTTGAATTTTGGTGTTGGTATACATACCGAGATAATTTATCTGTTCACAGGCAGTCACCCATACTACTGATTAGACTTTGATGGTGATCTGCATCACCATCCGGATCCAAAGCTGTATTCATCGTCATCGTCATCATCGTCGACATTTCCGGTCGCAGGAGAAGCTTTTCTATATCCAGATCTACACCGTGTCTCAATGAAAAAACGTGCCACTTTTTTGGAATAACTCCACAAAACACTGGTCGATTTTCGTACTTTTTGACATGCAACATCAGGAAGAAACTTGACGTAAATGACTATAGTTTAGCCTACCTCACCTTATAACTGTCTCCCCTTGTCCTTCAACATTATGATTATGACAGCATTATGATATTGATGACTTGAGGTTAACGGGGAAGATCATTAGAACTGCCATTAATGTTAATTATGCACAATTAAAATCGGCAATTCTTACAGTTTTAGGTCAGGTCATTTTTTTGTGTTTTGTGTTTCATAAAGGTTAAACTTTCTGTAAAGGTTAAACTTTTTGTTTCTTTATTACGTGTATGTGCAATTTTGCCTGCAAAGGCTATCCCCGAAATGAACTATACTGTGTTGGGCGGGACGTTAAACCCTACTCACTCACTCACTCATTCATCCGACACTCACTTATAACTTATAACTGTCTGTACACTACCTTGTGAAATGCAGAAGTCGTAGTTTGGTCGTTTACAACAATCCATTCATACTGGGGAGCGCATGCGTCGGCTTAGAAAATCGCCGAGACCACAAAATTATCGAAATTTTGTTACATATTTAACGCTAATCGTATTTTAAGATGGTACGTCGACGAACTGAAGTGGCGCATCAACAGCGAGTGAGCCGCTATGGGTCGAGCGTTATTGAATGTACTTTTGGTGAGTCACGTCAATGTTCACCGCTTACGTTCGTGCTAGAGGAGGACATTTTGAACGCATGCAGTAATAAAAATGATGTGTAAGACTTTCTGAGACATACTAGCTGCTGTTACTCGTGTTTGTCGCTATTTAATTATCATTTCTGAGCCGTTGCTACACTACCCAGTATGAGTTTATTGTTGTAAACGGCCAAACTTCGACTTAAGAATTTTACAAGGTAGTGTAGCGACAGTATTAAGGTAAGATGGGTTAGACTATAACTATTTAGGTTCAAGTTTCTTCGTGATGTTGATATTGTGTTACAAAGTTATCCAAATCGGCCAACGTTTCGCAGAGTTATTCAAAAAATAAGGGTCACGTTTTTTATTGAGACGCAGTGTACATATGATAACAATTTCAAATCTTCTTTGTATTGAAAGATTCTGTAGCCTACCATTGTCGGATAGGGCAGCGCGAATATCGCGCTGCCACCTGGCGAACTGAAAGAAATCAAAATGACAGCGTTTGCAGAGGTTTGCGCTGTGTGAGTTCCCTTCTAGTTGCAATCTAAGATGAAGTTATATCGCAGTAAAGCAGCTGTTTGTCAGTAATTTTCTGCCGTTGTTGTGCGTGATACCACAGCATATACACCGTCATCATCATCATCATCATCGACAACCGTGGGCTCAATGCCCGTTGGTGTCTGACGCCATTTTTACTATCGCTGCCCACCGCTGCCTATCTAGGGCAGCGTGGCTTAACTCCTGCAGGGTTGTCCCACACCACTGCTCAATGTCATCTGACCATTCTCGGTGAGGCCGTCCTCTTTTGTTTGAACC
>Ga0209367_1002858_pt1 | contig 23124 bp, 18 predicted proteins | sample WorMetLIZISLAND2_FD_187412 | JGI IMG/M metagenome (GOLD analysis project Ga0209367, IMG submission 187412) | Marine gutless worms symbiont microbial communities from Max Planck institute for Marine Microbiology, Germany - Olavius geniculatus... ... | reverse complement strand
CGATTAGATTGGCCATCCCCGAAAACCATACCATAGAACCAAAAATTGCGACTCTATCTTATACACAGCCAAAGTTATGACCGTTTAAAGAATTGTTTAATTTTCCCCATAGGCGCCAGTGTATTTTTTTGATTTTTGCGAATAAATACGTTAAATATTGAATTTTAATTTTTTTAATCCCAAAAAGGCACTTCCTTCTGCAGAACCGCGTCGTTTGACGTATTAAGAGTGAAAATCCCTAAAACTTATTAAACACTGCCTTAAGCCGTGGTTACATGTCATATGAAACATTTGCGCAAGTCTTAAGGCGTGTACAGAGCGTCACAACTGAACTTAAAGGCCAATGAGCGAGCAGTTCAGTTCAGTTATGTCGGCATAATATGTCGCTCTATAGCCTACTCGCCTACACGCAACAGTAATTAATGTCGTGAACAAATATGTTACATATCAAAGAAAGATTTTAATAACTGCATATATTTAACACACGAGCTCGTCCTGTCTTCAACAAGTATGCACGATGTTAAAAAGGTTGTGCAAGACTTGCACAAATGTTGTTCAAAGTGCATAGTTATGCTGTTTTGCGTGTAGGCCTAAACGTGCCTGACAGAGAGACAAACATGAAATAAAATGATAGCCGGAGCGTGCGGTTTTCATCTCATTTCAGTACATTTCATTTCTTTCGCTCCGTACGCACCGTAACCCATGCCTCTTAGTGATCAGACAGCCCGGATGCCTGAAGCCTACAGGCGCGCAGCTGCTAGGAAGGTCAACTGAAGGTCGATGACTTAAAAGTCCAGTTTGCTTCCCGCTTTGCGCAAAATATTCGTCTTTCCACCCGTGCTAGGGTTGAAGACAATCACTGCCGTGTGGCACTGCCATTTTGCCAGAAGAAATTTACTCTTTCCGATAGTAGTTTATCGCCTACGCACGATATGCCGCTTCGATCACGTGATAAAGCAAGCGAAGATAGTATCCTATAACGCGCCCGAATATTATCCAGATAACATCCTTCCGTCTAATATAAAAACGGTCGGTTGTGTTTATCGAAGACTGCGGAATCTACGGACTGCGATAAATATTACCAACGGAAGAAAGAACAAAGAACAAAGTCGGAATAGCTCACCTTCAAGTCGACGGACTCAGCAGTCAAGCCAGCAAGTGAGAGAGAGAGAGATCCAGAAGGGTTCACCTCCAGTGTAGTAGGCCTAGCAGCAGCTGCTGTAGCCTGTTGCCGGAGCCAGTGTCTGCCCAGCATCCCAAGCGCCCTGGCGCTCACCACTACCACTATCCAGCTGTTACAGCCCTGCCTGGAAGCGTAGTGTCTTGGAATGCGGTTTTCGCACTTTCCTGGAAGAATGTCACGGAACGAGCGCCACGTGGCTCTCGTCAGTGACGCCGTGGGTTAAAAAAGTAGGCGGGGTAGAAAGTTGCAGTTTTCCGACAGAGGGAATACGAGTGCTTAAAATTTAAATTTTGCCCCTAAATTTGCGACAAATGGCGGTTTTCAGCCCCATTTTGAAACAAATTTTTCGACAGGTAGTCGGATATCCGACAACTTTCCGATAGCCTAAAATTTAGGTTGGGAAGAAATCACAATTTAAAGTCACGAACACATGCTATTAAAGCAAAGACATAATAACGTGTTGGCCATTTTTTCAAAAATGTCCATATGTTTTAACACCTGACCACGTCATGTCTTCGACATGTATTAGCTCCACCTACCGACACACGCCTGCACTCGCTATTCACCGTCGATTACGAGCAATTTCGAGACACTCCATGCATCAAGTTAAAACCCATATTGCGGCACCAAACTCGTGGAAACCTTCCCCGCACTACTCGCCGCCGCCCGCCGCTCCATTTTCGGCGCCCGCCCGACTAACTCAGCCGACTAAACACCTATCGGTTTATAAAGTTGTATACCAGTTTGGTCTTTCTGAATGAAATCTCAATTACATTACACGCAGAAGAATATTGGTAGGACTGGACCTACTAGCACTATCGGACGGAGATCGAAAGTGGACGAAACGCTTTCGTTTCATTGTCGTGAAGTTTTGCCGAGAAGCGGCAAAGCAGTGAGTCAGTGACGACACGCGGAGCGGCTGCTATAAATAGCTTAACAGCTGCTGCTGCAGCAGCTGCTAGCAGCTGAAGCAAGGAGGGTGCTCTCTCTCTCTCTCTGTCTGGAGCACCGACTGTTGTAGGTCGAAAGTCAGGGCCTGAAGCCACGAAAGCAGTCTGCATGCAGTCTAAATAATTTGACGCAGTGTGTGCACTGTGGCGATGAGCTCTAAGCTCTAACGATGAACGATGGTCTGTCGATAGCCTATTTAGTGGCCTACCACGTGGCAGATCACGGACCTTAGCAGTCCCGCTCTCAATGCAGTGGATTTTGCTGCTGCATTCGTTCGTTTCCGTAGGCCTACAACAATGTCATTCTTCGCGATACTCTGTGCATGTCATGATCATTATTTTCGGTTTGTCATTTTCCCCAGCCCGTAGCCCGTTTGGGGCGCGTCGTAAAATCTTCTAGTGAGAGACAGGAAAAAGAAATGATGACATCCGTCGCATCCTTGGGGTAGCGCGTGTATCATGGACAAGTTACGAGACGCCTGCATGCTATGATGGTACGTGCGTGTACAATGGCGACACTAGGAAATGATTGTGTCAATCCAATTCTGGGGACAAACGTTCGTGGACAACCAGTGGCGTAGCCAGGATCTGTATGTAAGAGGCACTTGAAGTGAGATGTGGGAAGGGGCCCCACTCCTCACCAGTGGAAGAGTTTGGGGAGGGACGCGCTGTGCCTCCTCCCAATTTTTTTGGTTTTTTGGCAAAAATGAAACGTTTTGGTGCTTTTGGGCACTATTTTGAGTAACTGAGTAGACATCCCCATCACCAACATGAGATTTCCAGTTAGCGATTTGTTAGCTTGTGTCAACCAGATGTGTGTTAAAGAATGGCAACAACTGTGGAATCAGTGTACTGTAGGCCTACGTCAAATAAACAGTCTACTGCGTGCAACCGGTCATTGGTCGCAATACCAGTTCATCACTAAATCGCTACAACTCAGTGCTTATCAACCGTCTTCGAATTGGTCATACAAGACTCACAAACTCTTATCTCCTAAGGGGAGAGTGACAACCGGTATGTGAAGCTTTCTCCGCTCACTGTCAAGCACATCTTAGTAGACTGCACCCATTACAGTGCAGCACGTCAGAGATATTTTTGGAGTGGACACACTCAAGGACGTTTTTGAAAATGTTGCATCTCGCAACATTATCGCTTTTGTTAAAGATATCGGCTTTTACAATTGTATATAATGCTGTTTTTACATTAGCTTAATAGCCTTGATCTTAACAAGTATTTTAGCTTTGCTTTTAATACATATATTAACTGCTTTTAACTAATTTTAACCACTCGTGGCACTGCTTGGCCTATTTTGTGCTGATGTGCCGTTAGGAAACTACTCACTCACCCCTCCCTCCCGAGTGCACCCTCTCTATGGCTACACCAGTGTGAACAACAGAGCAAAGGAAGACAGAGAGAAAGATGGATCAACGTCTTCACGTACAATACAAAGTACTTGCAGCTAAATTTGGAGGAGACAGAGAATCGTGCTGAATGCAGGAGAACCCATATGGCTAACCCCTTATACCTGAGAGATCCATAGACTGAAAGACTAGAAAGCAGTCAGAGCCCACACACCTCCGCCAAGGCCATGTTGTTCGCTAGGTGGCAGCACCATCTTCAGTTTGTCAGCGGTTTCCCTTATGCCCCATTGAAAGCAATGGTAACGAAAATGTCAAAGTGATCCAGAATCCAGGATTCCTTCCGGATCACCACCAAAATTGAATTACTGGTAGTTTTTGCCATTCCCGACATACCCTCAAAATTTCAGAAAGATACTTCCATAAATTTTTGAGTTATCTTGCTAACACACAGACAGACAAACAAACAAAGTCCGGCAAAAAACATAACCTCCTTGGCGGCGGTAAAAAAGAAAGTAAGATATCCTACTTAATGAGATCTGGGGCGGCGCGCCAGCTGAAAATAAATTTGGCGCATTTATAGCCTCACAAAAAACTTCTGGATCAAGTTCTGGTGAAACGATTACTGCTCCCCCTGAAGTCCTAAAAGTTGCCCCCTCCCTGAGAAAAGTAATACGCTTTGAGCGTAGTCCACAATGGACGTAGACGCCCCTGCTCTAGCTGCAGTAATTTAAATGCTTTAAATTTGGCATTTAAATACTCGGTAAGAATTTGAGTATTTAAATAGTATCTAAATACTCTGAAGGTTCAAAGTATTTGCATACTGTTTAAATATCTTCAACAAACATTTGTTACAACACTGATAATCAATGATTTTTAATTTATAAAGCGCACAATGTCAGCAAGAAACTCACTGAATCTGAGGCGACTCACTGAATCTGATGAATGATACGCAGAAAACAATGAATCGTGTTGTTCCACAGATGTAAAAAAAAACGTTTTTTTTACGTTTTTAGCGATATTTTTATTTTTCCCAACGTGCATTAAAACTCCTATCAAGAACTTTGAGGAGCATTTTCGAAGCATACTGATGGGAGATTATGTGTGTTCGAAATTTTAATTTGTTCAAAATGGGGTCCTATAGAGACAAATTTTGCATTGTCGGACTACAGTTTTTCTGCAGTAAGAAAAATTTTCGAAAACTTTCCCTGTGCCCCTTTCTCTGCCACGACACCACGGCAGCTATTGTGCTGTGCAATTAAAGTGAAACAAAAAACGTGCAGTAACATAATGCATCGATCTATTTACCACTTATAATACTGCACAATATAAACATAAATATTATCATAATACTGCATTTTACAACATTAAAAAATAAATATTTTAACAGCATAAATTGTGTGAAATTAATCTTTTAGGCGCGATGAGATAGGTATATAATATACTCAGTTTTTAAATGGACTAAGCGAAAGGCACACTGATAATAAGACTAACGGCAAAAGACACATCAACTTTGACGCTTTTGTCCGAATCCAATGACAGAAAAATTGTTCTGGCAATAAACAAAGCAGAGTTAATCAAGTAATAAAAACAATAACGACGGATATAACAGATAACATAACTGATAATAAAATAGTTAGCAATATTGTAGCCTAGGCAGCAATGTCCCATCTTTATTGCTACATCTTTACCGCAAACATAACGCAGCAGTTTAACAGACATATTTTTACAGATCGCAACGGTCAATAAATATTTTACACGGAAAGCGCGATGTTACCAGGGACGCCATACTAGACTGGAATCTTGCTTCGGGTCAGCAAATAGCACGGCGGGCGGCGTTGATCGCGGATAATCATGTGTCGTGACGTCATTTCCGTTGACGTCATAGGTCGGTGGTGACATCATTAGCGTCGTCGTGGTCACGTGGTGCTTCTGGTCTTCCGGCGGCGTTGCTGTACGTTGGGCGACCGTATCTGACCATGCGGCGGTTGGGCCATCTAGCGAATGCGATGAACCGGTGCCCGTTGCAGCAGCTGGTAGCGCCGCCAAGCGAATGTCCGTCGTACTAGACGCCACTGCTGCTGGCGTTCTAAATGACGTCGACACCCGACAGTGCTCATCAACCGGAAGTCGGCTGCTAGTGGGCGGGACAGTGGGCGGAACCACGTGGCGGCGGTGGGCGGAGTTAACGGCCCGTAGGCTGGCGGACAGGTGCGCTAGGACGCGCGTGCGTACTAGGACACCGCCTGGCGCAGCAGCGTCGTGCAAACGGCCCAGGTAAGTGGCGACCTCCCGCGCGCAGTCGCTGTAGCCGTCACGGTATGAAGTGGCTCCAGTCTCGCTGCTGTTGCTGCTGCTGTTACCTGGATGAACAGTCACATCATAATAAACTTCAATTCACTTTTGTGTAATTTTTGTCACAGTATATATCCGGCAGCCAGATAAATAGCCTGCCGGATAAATAGCCACCAAGCGCCAAACTATTCATCCCGTATTGTTACGACAACAACTGTGTCAACTTTCACTACCATTTCTCTCTCCTAAGCTTAAGCATAAGCATAACCCTGACACCAACGCTAACCCTAGACCTATCCCTATCCGTAACCCTAACCCCAATTATTATGTGACGATTCAGTGACACCCAAATAAAATTGAAAACTTCATTATGTTTCAGAATTCACAGGCGCGAGCATTAACTGGCCGTATTTCTAATTTTTTTGGCTTATTTATCCAGCAGCCGTACAAATAGCTTACAGGTTATTTGCACGGCTGCCGGATAACTAGTCACCGCGTTTAAAGTAATATACTCTTTTATGAAGTAAACTGAGTGATGAGAAAAAGATTTTATTGTTTTTTGGTTTTTAACACCGTCAGAGTAGGCTAAATCTGCGGCATATGCTGGCAGAATTATAAGATGTATGGTTTTGCAAACTGGGTATTAATAAAAACACAAATAAAGAATATAATACTGCAAAAAATGCGAAGTGCACTTACGTTGCGAGAGTTGTTGCTGAAGACGCTGCGTGTCGCGAAGATGTTTCACCGTCATCTCGAGTATGTCCGCCTTCTCCAACTTCGACTGACTCGACTAAAACACAGCCATAGCCACAACGTTCAGCCACGTGCATTTCGTTTATCAACTTACGCTAATACATGCTGGCTTTATGCCGAAGTTTTTGGCGACCATCCAAAAAAATTCAGTGTGAAAATCCCTGACGTGTCAGCTTTTGTATAGGCTATATTCTGTCCCCCGAAATCAGTTATAATGCAGAAATGATGCAGGGCTGTGTTCTGTATTTCCCGGTGAAATGGATTGTTTCTATATGTTCGGAAATCACTGTCTCATCATTTCAGAGAAACTCTGATGAAAGCAACCGGTATATGAAATAAAATTTTAAAAAATACTTCTAATAAACGGGTTAAAAATTTTTATTTTACAGCTATTATGTCATATACCGGTAATCCGCATCCAAGTTCTGGATCAATGCTTTTTCCTAACTCCCGATAATTAATGGGATTATCGCGTCTCTTTGGCTCCATATTTATGTGGCGCTTCCAAGTGCACAACCATTCAGCAAATTGTAGGCCTACGCATAACTGTTTAGCATCACTGTATCGAAAAATCCGGCTTATTGAGAGTGCAATGAAATCAGCTGGGTGTCGTTATGTCGTTAGAGAGGCGACGAGAGAAAAAGTCGTTAAGCGGACCGTCGGCGAAATGTTTTGTAATTCTGACGATGCTGTTGGACAATTCAAGGCCCACGGAATCGCACCTCGTTACGGCGCAGGAACACTGCATGGAAAGCGGAGAGAGCGTTAAGTGGATTGAACAAGCTAGAGAAGCGCAGTATATCGTTTTCAACAAAAACACCGCGGTATTGTACGTGACTAACGGTATTCGCAAATTCTCTCTGTAAAATGAGTATGTGGCGTAAACAGTGCTGTGTTTCAATGCACCGAACAAAAACAATGCTGGTCCCATCCCTTCGCCACTCTCATGCGACTGGTGAATATTTATTAATCTCTCGAGAACGTTTCGTTTTCTGCATATTCTTTGTATAAAGAACTGTGAAGACGAGCCGTAAAAGTTATTTTCCGTAACAAAGGGTGCAGCAAAACATACAGTAGGCCTAATACAAACTGTATATATAGGTGCCAGAAACCGACAGACAGAAAAAACTATTTATGAGACAGAAGAAAATCACATTATTCTATAGTACAATTTTTGTAACTAAGGGTGCAGCCAAAAATACATATTTTCTTTTCAATTTGTAACACTTATAGATTTGCTAAAAATCGTATACTGATATATCATAAATGTCAGTTTCCTTATTGAAAAAATACCGTTATTGCATTCGAGATTTCATTTTTTATCGTTGATAGGGTCTTTGTTTTTTGTAGTTGCGCATCACTAGTTTCGAGAGATAAAGAGTCGGTGGTTGCGCGTAACATCTGCCGTTATTGTCGCAGATGAAAAGAGAACTCCGTTTTGCTTTGCTCTCCCTTACTTGTAGCTGCGGGCCTGCGACATCCGGCCGTCATTGCTGTCCCGGAATGCAATGCGCGCGCGAGCAAGCGCGGGTTTTCATATCCGGCTTGGCGGCGCGCATGCCTTGGGGGCTAACAATCCGAGCCCATCGATGACCGTCGAAACTGACAATGGATGACTTTCGCGGCCGATTTCGCTGGAAATCAAAATGACACTTAAACTCCGACGACCGTTCGTTCCAACGGTCTAAGCAGCGCACGTGCGAGAACTATACAATCACTATAACTTTGGTGGTTTTGAATCGATAAAATCTCTTCATGGCGCCTGCTGCCAGGCGGCCTTGGAAGTAAGTCATTGTATTGCCACGAGGCAAAGCGACTTGATTAATTTGTTCATTCGCGGCGACGAATCATCCTTTTGAACAGCGGGATGAGACGCTATAGAAGCATAAGCCCATAGCTGTGCATTTTGCCTGCAGGTCCTCATCGTGGAAACTAGAAAGATAGAAGTAAGACTTAATTCGGGGCGAGTCGACAAACGATTAGACCTAGTCCAATTAACACACGCTGAGCTCGTGCATGGATGCTTGCTTTGATTGATGTAAGCCTACATGTAAACTAATAAATTTTAGTCGCAAGATTCCGTAAATTTTGTGTTGCCGCTGGCATCACTGTTTGTTTAGCATTGGTAAAAGTAGTGAAACTCTGTTTTCCAACAGAATATGATATTTGTCAACGGTTTCTAACGTACCATAGGCTATGCACTCTGTATTTTGATCAAACAACTCTAAAGATTACAGTTTATTTTTAAAAATCATCTACGTCCTGATACTTGGCAACAAAGCTAAATCAGTCGGCTTATTGTTCATCGGCGAACGCTGATACATCGTTTTAACCGAGGTCGGGTGTTATATTTGTTGATAAAATTAAAATGCACTTCGACACATTCTACAGATAAAAAAACTAAGTTTTGCTTTTGCAAGAACTGATGCTGACCTCGTGTTCGCTGGCAGACTGGAGCAAGAGTTCTTTCAACTCATCGAGACACGTGTTGATTCTTTCCCTTCGCTTCTTCTCCACAATCGGCTTGTTAATCTGCATACGGAAATCAGATGATTAACGCTAATACAACGACAATCGTTTATGTATTACTAAGTAACAAAAACAGTATAAAATATCGCATTCTATAGATAAACCATTCATTTTTACGCGCGACAGCTCGTATTAGGTAACGCAGAGGAGGTCGTCCGTCCGTATACGTCCGCCCGTCTGTCTGCCGTCACACCGCAGTATTGTGTCAAAACGGCGCAAGCTATGATCACGAAATCTTGACTGACAACTGTCACCAATACTCGAGTTTCTTGCGACAAAATGGTTTGCCGCTGGGTGAGGCGATTCTCCTCGAACAAAAGCGTCAAACGGGGGTACAACGACAAAAGAAGCGTAAACAAAGAGACAGGGAAACCGTTATACAGGGTGCGGCAAAAAAAGTTTTTCGCTGTTTTCTCAGCAACCGTTTCGAATTTTAATTTGAAATTTTACGTATTTATTTAGTAAAACCTTCTACATTTAAATGCCAAGTAAAATTTGATTCTGTTGAAAAACGACGAAGTTACAGACTTTTTAACATGACTGCTTACCGATTTTTCAGCATTCAAAAATGTTTCGGCTACAACCAATTTAATAACATCGTTGAAACAACACAGTTAAATAATGATCAGATGCCAGAAATCCATTGTCGCTGTGAATGTTCGAAGTGTTCACCAGCTCCAAGCAACAACAACAGCCTCCAGTCGCCTTATTTGAGTAATCTTTTACAGCCTTGTCGATCGGTCAAACTCAATGAAGCGCTTCAGGTTATCTGGGGCAACCTGCCACAGGGACCGATCGACAAGGCTGTAAAAGATTTCTCAAGTGGTTCAAAAAATTACTGCAGTACAAAGCGATATTTTAAGGACTTTTATCTTGCACGCTTCTGTCGTTTTTATATATCTTATAAGGTGCGTCCGGAGCGACAAAAATAAAATGAAATGAAAGCCGAAGCGCGCTGTTACATTTCATTTCGTTTTAGTCATTCTGAACGCACATTTAGTATGTTTACATTTCTGTATTGCTCTCTCTCTCTGTATGTGTCTCATTTCTACCGCAAATTTCTTGTATGCATGCAGATTGTCATAATCAAAGCTAACCTTTCGAAGCTGTGCTGACGACATAACGGAGCCGATGTCTTGCATGCTGTCGGCGGCACACTGCTGTTGCACGGTCTTCATCCTTCAACAGCCGCTCTGCTATTCGACTAACTTTCAGACAGAATAACAGTAACTAAATAATGGTATATCGTTCAATATGAACTCCGGTTGTTCAACTTCTATACAAAGTATAAAACTAGCGATCAGCTGATAATGTGGCAAAACGTATCATATAGAACTGGCGGCGCGACGCCGCTTATATACGCTGTCGCTGTCGCACGTGCGGGGCACGCGAATAGCTGGTTGGACAACTGAGGTAAGGGAGGAGGGACATTAGGCCCCGATAGCACGCATGCGCGGCCCGGGGTGGACATCTGCCGGGTCCCTTCAGGGTGGCGCCTTCAGGGTGGCCCGCCCGGCCAGCCAGGCCATGTAGTGACGGCGCTGATCAAAGGCGCCGGCGATAGATGGGCTACGGCCACCGGGCCACATGTCACATGAAGGATCTTCCTGGCATGCAGGCCGGCATCTTTGCCGCGCTTTCGGTGCATAATGACGTTAGAATGTTGCAAATGGCGCGCAAATAAACCTCAAACTGTGGGCCTATACTGTTTTATAACTATTAGTCAGTGGCAGTGTTTTTCGTCATCAAATTGCATAATACGCGATTACGCGTAATTTTTTTGATTGTGTCATATACAGCAGCCAACAAGTAAGACAACAAGTAGCATTCTTACACAGAAAAAAGTAAAACAAATACGCCATAGGCCTATGACAAAGGCGTCTATCCCCCTTAAACACACTATGCAAGCCCCTCTTCATTCCCCTCCAATGTTTAAGCGTCCAACGCCGACTTGAACCCCTCGCACGTCAAGCTTAGTCAAGCGCTGTATTGCCGCCAATGATAATTATATGATAGTATCTTTTACTCATGGGTGCCTGTAAATATTGTGAAGTGGTCAAGTCGGTCGAATGAAGTGGGGAATTGGGAATATTTTCGTTCCCAGCTTATTACGGAATCTGGGGAGCATCGTAAAATCTCCCAGTTGGGCCAAAAACAAACTTGCTGCATTTATAATCTCAGAAAACACTTCTGGTCAAGTTCTGGTGGAACGATGACTGCCCTTAAAAGTCCTATAAGTTGCCCCCCCTCTTTTAAGTAAAGTAATACGCTTTGAGCATAGTCCTCAATGGACGTAGACACCTTTGCCATATGATAAGCAAAACGCACCAAAATTGAACAAATAGGCTACAAAATGGGAAATGGGTCAAGAGTTTACTTAATAGTGCGATATTTACAAAAACGTTTACTTCTGCAATTGTAGCAAACTAACAAAGACGTTGCTGCATAATCTGCCGCAATATTGCCTGCAATTTTTTTGTGATTAGATGTCAAGAAATGTGAGTGCAGTTGTCCACACAGAACCACAAACATCAATTTCAGTGCATAGAATTTTAAAAAACGTAGGCCTACGATAGTTCCGAATTACCACTTTGCAATTGCCACTTTTTATACGGGTTGTATGCACATTTCTTATTCTCATGAAACAGCTTCCGCTGTTTTTATTTTGACTAGGCATGGTCAATTAATGACTCTGAATGGCCTTCAAAGTAAAAACGTTATCTTATCATCATCAGCCAGGTGCTATAGGCATATTGTATTTTTGTCAAAAGTGAAGACAATAATCATGGACTTCCAAGTTCCAACAAGTTCGATTTTTCGTTTGTCCGCATACAGTATAGATACGTGTGAATCGTGAGATCAGTATCCTTACACACTGTCGTTACAGTTTCTCATAGAAGTCCTGGAAACCGGCAGCTGCATGACTTGTGACGGACGCTCAAAGAGGCGACTTTGACTTTGAAGCTGCGCGCGCCGGCTGCGGCAGATGTCGCCAGGAAACAGACATTGCAACTACCATGTCCAAGCACACGCGCGTGCGCCGCAAAGAATGCTTCCTGTTCCGACCGACGCATTCTCGGTGGCATTTTCCGCCCGTGCGCGCCGTGGACGCGCGTGGCGAGGCCGGCGCGCGTATTGAGTACCGTTAGTCGACGTCGCGCCAGTCAGCAGACAATGGGACGGCTGACGGACGGCGGCGCACCGTTAGATGAGAGTGTCCAGTTTGTAATATTCTCCTTCGCCCGACCGAGCGGGCTCACGGCGGGTCTAGGTATACTAGAGACGGGTCGATACATCGAAGTATCGATATGCCAGTTACGTAGTATCGTCATGGTATCGTACGTGACTTGTATTGGACATACTATTTTGGTACAATAATTCTTCAGTACAAATTTTGTTAGAAGCCAGATAAATTGCGATATTGCAACACTGCAACAACTCTAAGAGTTCACGCAGCACTAGATTGCACAATGTTACCTGTGTGAAATCACACAGGTGATCTGAACGCCTTAACCCCAGCCATACAGGCCGGTACTGGATTTACCTAGCCCGGAGGAATAGAAGGCTGAGTTGACCTTGAACACTATGATGTGTAAAATTAGCCTACATATTAAAATTACGCAACTAATTGCTTCAATGATATTTATTACACATGATCGATTTCACAACCTTTACGCGCGTGTTAAATATCGATCGTTCACTGTTAATGTTGAATCGATATCGTATTGAATCAGTAAAATTGTGACATCGACCCATCACTACTGCTCGGCGCTGTCGTCGTGCAGGACATCTGCCGATGCCGGCGGCTTGAGCCCGCTGCTGATGCTGTCGCTGCAGTGCTGGCTCGATGAAAACCGGGACGGAAATTTCTCGGCGTGGATCAAACGTCGTTGGGCGCGCACCTGGCTATGGCTGGATGGCTGCCTGGCTGCCTGGCTAGCGGTCCGCAAGCCCGGCCAGGAATGCGGAGAGGCGGGCACACACCCGCACGTGCGGCGACGCAGCTGCTACTCCGTTAAGTACCGTTCCGGTCCCGTTCCATGTTGCCCAGGGGCAGGTGGGCCTCTCTTCGCCAGTTCTTGACTGTGTCTTTGAAACTTGGCGACCGACCGGTCATGTTTGTCTAATGGCAACTTTTCAAGATATTAATTGCGCCTCGAAGCTGTCATTAAGGGCAGCAGATGCGACGGCGGTCTCCGTGCATTTTGCGGGCTCGTCATGCGTGCGCGCCATTTGCTCTTCGGTTCTTTGATATCAAATAGCCGAGCAGTTATTATAATTTGTCAACGATACTTAAACACGCGGCATGACGATATATCTGCATCTGCACAGACCATGGTTTTGGCCAAATCGTGTCTTTCGTTTAGAATAAAGTGTTAAAAGCTGCAATACGAGAGTAGGCCTAACCGAACGTAGGCCTACTCAAAATAATTATGTTCATCGCTGACCAATCGTCTTTATGCCACAGACCTGTCATGGCACTAAAACGCTTTTAGCTAAGTTACAAGTTTTCTGTGAAAACTTTAGTCAAAACTTTAGTCAATGCTTTGAAATTGTATTCTTAGTTAACTACTGTAGTTTTAATAAGCTATACTGCACTTAATAGATTACTTTTTAAAATTTGCGTACACTAAGTTAACTGTCTTGATCTCTCAGTCAAGTTCCACTGAGACAACCTGCGAGAGAAACAACTTTTGATTTGCGTGGAAAGTTTTTGCAAACTTTTAGGAAATAATCAGACTATACTGTGAGCATTTATGGAGTCCAACATATAGTTACGTTTTTTTCGTTTTATGCTAAGTAGTGTTGTCAAATACCTGACAATGTTAATTTAATTAATTTCAAATGACTACAATAAACGATTGGCATCGAAATTTTGCAAGTTTGTGGGCGAAATTTTACTACAGACAGTATTAGGCCTACGAATAGGCTATGTGGCCTACAATAACGTTTAAAACGATATTAAGGCGACTTTTTGCAAAACATTTGCGTATCATTTCAAACACATGTTAAAACGTGATGTGGTGGTATACGGTAAGTAAGATAATACAAATTTACAAAAAAGTTGCTTTTTCATGACCTCGTTCAGGAAGATGTTATCATGCTTTGCAACATTTTTCCGAATGTTTTTAGCACATTTCCGGCAAATTTCAAAGCCTAAAACTTGAACGAAGTTGGGCAATGGCAGTCTCCTGCAGTATTCATGTAGGCCTACTTGTTACCACAGAGCTAGCATTGCAAGAGGTTCGCGTGCAGGTCGCGAGCAAAGATGAAAGTCTACTGACGACATTAAGTACAACAGACAACAGACACACCTGGACTCGCTGCGACTATAGGACTGCCGTTTATAGACCGGTGCTCTGTCTATCGCGGTGCTCAGCCGCGACGCAGCTGGCCCTATCTTAACACGTCTTAATCACAGGCCGAGACAATGTCGAAACACCGGAAAGACCAGAGCGAGCCGTGCGGACGCCGCAGCGTAATTAATAACGGTACAGCTGCAGCGTGGAAAGAGAAGACGTGTTATCAGGGAAACGACGGAAATGAGTATAGAGAGAAATTGCATACCCAATGTATATGATGGCAGCCTGAACAGTGGCGTAGGCAGAAATGTGAATTATAGATCTCCCTTCTCTTTTTCCCCGTACCTTTATTCCCCAATCTTTCTTCCCTATCTTCTTTGTACTTCTCTTTTCTCCAATCTTCTTCTCTTCTTCCCGTTTCTTTTCTTTCCCTTGCTTTTTCTCTGATCCTTTCCCTCACCCATTTTCCCCTTTTGACCTTTCCCCCATTTTCTTTCTCTCTCCCCGTAGAAGTAAGACCCCAAAAATTCAGCTAGAGAGTTTGGGGATCGCTGTAAGCTCCCCAGCTCGATCTGGACGTAGCCCCAGTTAAAATCGAATGTGGTGCATTATAACCACTAGCTTTGAAATAACTGGTGGCAACAATTGCTTTCTAGATAATCGTGTAACAAAATTTAGCGCACTTTAAACGTGTGCTCATGTTTTGTATAGGAGATCGGGGTAGGGAGCTGAGCCCTCTTTTTCTCTCCGCCACTGTGCCTGAATTCACTTAGCCTCTGATGCGCTACTGTTATGTGGATGCCTGGCTGGCTGGCATGCGGAAGGCCCACTCACGGTCGAATTAGTGGCCTGCAGATGACAGTTATGACGTTTGATGTTTTGAACAATCTCGCTAATTACAAGCTGAAAGCTCGTTAGCACGAAAAGATATAGAACAGTAGGTCTACAGCATACCGTTCGTTGGGAGATAGTATCATCCATTAAGAACAGATGTTCCCACTTACTCTTCTTCCAAGCTTTCTTTTAACTACACATATACACAAGCTTAATAGTTTCGGTCGTTATGTCGGCGATCTGCGTGCGTTTATATTAGGAAGCGTTAATGATGGCGATGAATTAACTATGGCATGCATGCACGATATGCACGATACAAGACACGTTTAAAGTTCAAATAGATCTAGAAGATTTTTTCGTCGTAGGCCCTACATGAGTCTGTATGTCTTATTGTCACAAATGCGTGTTTTATGTGTATGTTTTATGTGTATGTTTTAGATTGTCTTTGTTTTATTAAGGGTCACTGTAAGTGCTAGCTACCTAGCCTTGTGTTTCCTGTGTGTCTGTTGCAACTACTAATGCGTGTCTTCTGCTTTCTACCAAATAAATAATGATGATGATGATATATTGTATGTCATAAACTTTAATATGGGCCGGATGTTTTTGTGCAAAATGTATTTGTTGGCTTGCTTGCTAATTCTACATTTAATTTGCTTAATTGAAAACACGCAAACTTGTTCAGACTTAAAGTTTCTATGCCTTTCGTTTCTCAACTTTAACAAAATTAACATAAAAAGTACCGGGTAGACCGAATTGAAGTTTACGGTAAAAAAGTCTATGATATTTTATGAACTAAATGGTTACACTTTTTCCATACTGTCGTTATTTTGCCTTTTCTCTTTTATTCGGCAATGTGTTTGTTTAATTCAGTCTATAGAATCCACCAGATTTATGATATGATAAATAATTTGCACTAAAATCAGGCACTGGCAGACAAGCTGCCATGCAGTTTAATTAAGTACTCAAACTAAAAAAAACTAAATATGTTCTAAACTTAACTGAGATGAAAAATTTTTGAAATTGAAAGTGCTGTTATGCTTATGTTCTGACGTTTTTAATGGCAAATAAAGTTTATGCGTGTAATGTGGCTTAGGCAGCTATCAAGTGGTTAGTACTTGGATGGGTGACTGTTTGAGACAGAACAGAAAACTCGGCATAATAATAATCAACACTACCGAGTGGCTGTCTCAGCCTGGCAGCACTGTGCGATCCCATATCAGTTCTATGGCGGATGACGCTTCGTAGATCCGAGATGGGTTTCGTATGAAGAGCTATGCCATCTAGACCTAACCATTTTAAGCATGCATATTTACAATCATTGCGGAAGACAGAACGGTTCGGGAGGTGTCCGTGAGGTGTCGCATATGTGTGTGCGTGTGTGCGTCCCACAGTCGTCGATTAGAAGTCAATCAATTAGAGGAGAGGTAAGCCAGCGAAGCGAACTCTCTGTATAGGAAGGCCTATATTATGCGTGATATAGGTGGTGAGCGGTACAGTGCTCAAGACACCTCGCGAGCCCTTGGGAGGGACGCGCGAACTACATCGGTGGAAATTATTATTATAGAGGTATATTCTCGCTCAGTCAGATCAAAGCTAATTCACATGTCCAGTCCAGCCTGCAGTGTTCTCGCACGAGACGTCACCAAGTTTCTATAGCTTAATATTTAATTCGCGCTGACAACTGCGACGCGCGCGATTGACTGTTCAGTCGACCAGAAACTGTATCGTAGACCTACACGGCGTTAAAGGTAACATTTGGAAGCAACCGGAAACACTGGAGTTTTTATTGGAGGAGAGTTTGCCATGTTTCCTCTTCCTCTTTTAGCGCTGACACTTGTAATTTTTTTCATAATTTTCGTTGCTAATTTATGTACGATTTGCGATGAATAAGATGCCTTTTAAAAAATATGCGAAGATAAAGAGCTACAAATCAGTCTCCAAAATGCTGCCAAATGCACCAAATAGCATATCAGATTTCAAAATTTTTGGAGAAGACATCCTCAAAATCTCGACGTCTACAGCGGTTCTGGCTCTGCGGACCCCGGTAAACACAGAAAAGATTGAGCTGTCGGCGTCGCTATATAGTTATGAATGAATGAAACATCTTTATTACGTATTGCAGCCAAAAGCTGGATTACAACAATATGTAAATAAATAGATTAAGTAACTATATAAAATAGTGAAATAATCCTTGGCACATAGTGCATCGTAAATGATACGCAGTAAAGTAAGTAAAGAACTGTTCTATACAGACTTGGGCTTCTGCGTGCGGTTTATTTAAAGAACATCAAATAGCCGGTAACATTAGCTTTCGGAAAAAGAGTCACGCCCTCCCTCTGAGGTCCCGTGTGTCATATGGAACGACGACACTTAGGCCTAACGATAGCCCATAACACTGTGAAGTCAAGTCCTCGAGTCGAGTAGTGCTAACAAAGCGGAACTTCTTATATAGGAACGTCTTATAGTGTATTCGAGCGTAACTATAACGCGCTTTGACTCACGAAGACCTGCTACTTCAATCGCTATGGCATATAGGCCACCACTACTGCAGTGGTTAGCGACGGATCGGGAAGTCAGCCACGGTATAACGCCTGCTTGGCCCATTACCCACCAGTGTGCTGGGAGTTTCGGCCGGATTTCGTCACGGTCTATTATTGTAGGACGATGCGCTTGATGCTCGCTTGGTGCTTTGGAGTGTCGCCATTCCGGGCCCTATGATCTGTCACCCGTCCTTGCCTATAGCAGCTGCCGAGTGAGTAGGTTTAGGCCTATACACAGGGCTGATCATTATGCTTTAATCACTGCCATCGCGTAATAATATGCGACGCCCGATAACACTGATAAAAAAGAGAATGTAATGTGGTCACACAATGTGGTTATAGAAATCGAAATATATTTCAGTGCATTTTGTACGATTTTGGAGTATACATTTTTTTCTACACTATTATAGAGTATGCTGACTGTAGTTGGAAAAAAAATTCGAAGCCGTGCTGTAAGAATTTTTTTCAGTTTAGTTATTTTGTCAAATAGTCTGTCATAGTGCAAAATAATGTTCGTGAGTGTATATTGCTAACCATAAATGTGATAAATAAAAATCCATTCTCAATTACTCGCAATAAAAGTTTCCAGCAAAATGTACCGCGCTCAGTAGAGCCTTAGAAAATGTTCGAATAAACGACAGAACATATCTCCAACCACTGCATTTACATTCAAGAAAAACATATAAAAATCTGGTACAAATCAATATTGAGTGTCGACACTCTGTATGAAGTGTTTATGGTAAGATAAACCGTGGATTACAGTGAAGAAGGGGCTAAAAACCCTATCGACACGTCGCATTTTGGTGGGTAGTCGCTGTGGATTTAGTCACTAGCTGGCCCATGCCGAATTTCAGAAACTTGAAAAACTATAGTCCATTTATATTAGCAGCGTAGCCTATATCGTTTCACTGTTTTACATGTATCTCATGTCACGGTAGGTACACTAAAGTTTTTGTCCTAAAATGTTCTTACGTTTATTGAAAGTTGGCGAAACCTGCCCCCCCCCTGAAGACTTAACTGGGCGCGTGTGCGTCACTGATTCGATGTAGGCTATTTTTTCATCCAGAATGACTTTCTTGACGCGGAATACCAGTATAGGGCCTGCTACTTCTTTCAGGGACATAAGAAGAAAGATCTGTCAGATGAAGAGAGCGAGCCCTGACAGAACAATCACCCATGTTTCAAACCACTAACACCAAGATTCATGTTGGTTGATGATGCAGGCTCGGTAAAAAGCCGTGACCCGAGAAAGCAAGCGTACCGCCCGGCGGGGTCAAAACGGAAGAGCAACAAAGAGTGTGTCCGAGGACTGGGAATGGGAGTTTACGGTCTAACCAAGCGTGACTGACCAAGCTATACTGCTAGCTGCAGATACTGGGCCCGCATCATTGCATCTCGTCACGCCGATAGTCATAGAAACTTCACACGACAATGTTTTTGGAATGCGGGCTATTGTCACAGCATATTAGCCTATGTTACTTTGTCAAGTATATTTTGACCTTGATTTGCTTAGTAACCTAACATTAGCTTGAAAAACGACAAAAAGCATTAGCAGCTTGCGATGATAACTAGGCCACACGCTACTATATAGTTACAGATTTAGTTATGTTTTTGTTGTGTTCTTCCACCAGAATGATAGAATACATGCAGGTTTGCATTACATTTGATACGCTAAATAATCAACAAAGAAATGTGAAATAAAACGCAGTGCACTCGTTTATTCAGGAAGTATTACGGCCATTTACGTGTAGCTTACATCGTGCTATACTGCACTGCACGGGCCTATAAGCCTATAGTTGCATGAAAAGGCCCCTACAGGTCGACAGCATTTTGTTCACGCATGAGTGCCAACGAGTCTACATGCACATTAACTTCACGCTACCTCAGACCTCTTGTCGACTCATCGAGTTTTATAAAATGACTCGTAAGCCACAGCACGCGTCTTGTTCGTCTGTGTTGCATTGACTTGGAAATCTGAAAGAAATTTGTCGATTGGTGAGAAGTGTGAACGTTTCTTAGTGCACATACCGCGGTCACCGGGTGTACCACATTGCATTTCGAAACTAAAAAAAGTTGAAGTCACCGGCGCAAAGAATCTCACAAAAATGACGCACATGTTGCATATAGGGCCAAAACTGTAGGCCTATAGTGAAACAACCTTGTAGTTCATCTGAGACAAGCTGACGTTTTGACTGTTTCAAGCGACGTGCTGTTTCAAGCGACTTCTTGTGTTGAAATCAGGGCGCAACTGTTAAAATTGCATCTTTTATGTTTTCCTACATACAAACTTGTATACAAAGTTACTTACTTGCTTATTTTCTTTTATCTCGCCAACTAGCTCTAATTTCTGTCTTGCATTTAGCCCGATTCAGGAAGATGACGCAATATATGCCCCTATATTTTACAGATGCCATGCATTGCGCTAGAGTCTATACTAGTCCAGCACACTTCGTTGACTAGCATTTTGTTCACGCGTGACTGCGAGTCTGCAACCGCCATAGTGGCGCCTAGCCTATAAGCTTTATTTGGATAACTCCCGGGCAAAATGTCGACGTGTAATGAGGTGGTAGGCAGACTTGCCGGCATGGCCGAGAGGCTATGGTCGAGTAAGGAGTATTCGATGTCGGATTTCCTGGCGCGGCACGGAGAGAGCATCCCGGTTATCATCTATATCACCGAGGGTTACTCTGGAGCCGACGATATGCACAGTGTGTCCGTTGAAGACGTAAGACTCTAAAGTTCCGATTTTTAAAGGCGCGTACGTAGCGACGTAACTAAACCGGACGAAACTAAACGGACATTGTTTAGTTTATGACGAACTGGCCAATGGGCAAGCAGTATAGGCTAATGCATTACAGTAGGCACTGTCTAACGGCGTCGATGGTTTATGTGACGGACTTTGCTTATATATGCGTTAACCGGTTACCAATAAGCTCGCTTTGCTTGCCAATTGGTCAGTTCGTCAAAAACTAAACCGTGTCAGATGAATTCAGTTTAATTACGTCGCTCTTTAAGGCTTTGTGAATCTGTTATAACTGCCGACCCAGGCGTCATGGGTAAAAAGCAATGGAAAGTGGTGTACAGCTTTTAATAAGAAACTGATCACAAAGCTACGGAGTGTCACCTGCCATATGGGATCAGACAGTGCTAGCTGCCACCCGACATAGTTGAACGTGTCCCGTTTTAGCCCCCCCCCCCAACTGCGCTGCAGGAAGGGATGGAAGGCTGAGTTGACCTTTTTGTTGGTTATACCTAGATTGTTTAAGCTACCTGTTTGCAAAATGTCACAGTCCGAGTAGTAACTGTACTTAATAGTGATCCTGCCACAAGTCGAACTCACGGCCTCTTGATGGTAAGTCCGACACCCTACTGTTAGTTACACCGTTAAGCCACCAAGAGAGAGCTAAAAAACTGCGAAAGAGGGGCACCACTTCTTACAAAGGCGTTATTCTACCGCGCTATTGGCGCGTCTAACGTGAAAATGGTTGCAGATAGGCACAGACATGCTGCTTATCATAACAAACACTGGCTACGAGCTTCTTAGGAATGTCAACATCGATGACCGTGAATGACCTTGAACCCTTGAAAATAGGGGTTACAGTGAATTTTTCGCGATTTCTGGCTGCGACACGCATTTCAAGAGTGAATTGCGAAGACGTGGCTGGAGATAGACTAAAACAACCTGCGTAGGAAATGTAGATTTCAGCAGTCCACGTCCGAACCCTGTAGATTCAAGGAGGTCTGCACACGCCGGTGTCATGAGAGGTACCCCTCTAAAAATGGTTATTTATTCGCTGTTGGCTTGTCCAGCGTGAAAATAATTGCAGATAAGCACAGACATTCTGCTATCCTAACAAGCACTGGTGACGAGCTTCTTTAAAATGTCAACATCGATGACCTTGAATGATTTTAAACCTTAAATAATAGTTTTTAATGGTTTTTGGCGATTTTTAGCTGCAGAAAGTGAATTGTGTCGGAATGGGTAGAGATAGCAAGATTAGGCCTACTTGCGAACAGGAACTGCTATAGGCTGTCGCGCCTATCATGAGCATTAGCTCAGATTTCTTGCTGACTGATCCACCTGTGTGATGGACGGACAGACGGACGGACATACAAAATTGCGATGGCTAAGACGCGCTACAGCAGTAGCTGCTGTTGCGCTTAAAAATGGCAAGCCTATCAAACCAGGAAGGTCAGAGCGTCAGAGAATTGTTCAACACGCTGGATATTCACGATGATCACGTTATTGCAAATTGGATGTTTAAAGTTAATTTATATTTGATGAATATAACTTTGCATGACTTGAGGCCAGGTAAATAGCCCATAGCCTATTACATTTCTTTGTCACTCAATTTCCTTTCACTTTGAAGTGGATTTAGTAATTTTCTGTATGTATAAACTGTGGTCAGATATACTTGATTTACGGCGTGGAGAAACAGCGAAGAATCGTGCTCCGTGACGAAAATCAGCAACTGTACAGCATTCCGGAATGCTATGACCAGAAATTTGTACTCGCGAAAAAGAAAGAAAGAAGTATTGTTTATTAATTTTAGCTCTGTAATTTACTTTTACTTTTGCTATACTTTGCAACTCTTTACTGCAAATAGCGACGGTCTACTATATTTTGTGCTGTAAGTAAGTAAGTCAGTAAATAAATAAATAAATAAGTAAAAATCAATTTTTGCAGTTCGCTATCGCCATGTATACTAGCACTTTAAAAAAAACAAGAAGCCCAACTGTCGCTAAGATAACCGACCGTACTGGTTGTCAGTGACCTTCAAGGTCAACCAATGTCAATGATTTTCATGTCATTTGAAAGACATTATGCCATTTCCTATTAGTGATCAATAGCAATCTAGGCTCGACCTCGCACCGTTTAGCCACAATAGTGCATAACGGCCTTTAAGGTCATCAAAGATCAATGATTTTCATCTAAACTTACACGGCGTATGGCATTTTTATTAGTGATTAATAGTAATATTGGCCGTAACTTTCACCCTTTCCGAGATATGGCTATTTTTCCATTAAAAAGCGCACATTTTCCTACCCCGTCCATTCAACGCTAATTGTTCGCATGAAACTTTCTCAGTCTGTAGCTGGATTTGCCAAAGTGGGGCTTCTTGGCGTCTGATTTTACGAAAGACCTGACATCTACGTTTATGAATTTCTCATTTGGGTTTGTGAATATACTAAAGCCTAATCTGTGGTAGCCGCAAATCAAAGCACGTTAGCAAAAATACGACGCAATGCCAATATCTGATGGTATCAGAAAAATTTTATTAAAAATTTAACTGTTAATTATATCAATTGCGTTAATGAAAAGCCAGTCAGAATTTGCGATTAGTTACATGGGTCCCTGACGGGCAGGGGGGAGGT
>Ga0209367_1002856_pt1 | contig 23132 bp, 10 predicted proteins | sample WorMetLIZISLAND2_FD_187412 | JGI IMG/M metagenome (GOLD analysis project Ga0209367, IMG submission 187412) | Marine gutless worms symbiont microbial communities from Max Planck institute for Marine Microbiology, Germany - Olavius geniculatus... ... | reverse complement strand
TTTTAGCACTGTTAGTTGTTATGATTTTATGACTTGTGTTTTATCGTATTACTGACCACATTATGTGTATTTTGTGCTTATTGTATCTGTCTCTCCTGTTCCACCTATCTTATACGGGCTTGTTCCTGAAATAAAGTTATTGATTGATTCGCTTGTATTAAACAATTAATGTTGCAGACATGACAGTTAATGAAATGCTTCACTGAACAACCGATCAACGTGTGAAATTATTTCATCAAATACACAAGTTGCATATGCATAAATGGCACTAAAATGCAGCCGGCCGATGCTTACAGCCCGGCTTAGCCCGGCTGCAGAATTATTGGCACGAACATGTTAAGCATTCAAAATGCAGCTATAGCTGCATAGTAGTACAACTGTACTAAAATGCAGCCGGGCCCAACTTAGTTGATCACGTGACGTGGGTTGTCCAAATAAGGTCGCTCAGCTGTGTTGGCCGGCCGGCTGCAGTTTAGTATTTACCGCCACCGAAAGTCGGGCGAGATATAACAGTACTGGTAATATTAGGTTTGTTGAAGGTTAGTCAGTCGTCAGCTCAGAAAGAAAGAAAATTACATAATTGCCGCATTGGTTACATACACCAATTAGTGAGTTAATATACGTAGATGCATTGAGCATGCCTCCAAATGGGAAACAATCTATGCTACACTGAAGTGTGATAGAATGCTTATGGACGATGATTAAAAGCAGATCGGCGGATGTACAAATCTGCAGATGTTGCATCAGGGTTAGGGATATGGTTAGGGTTAAAAATAGGGTTAGGAGATAGTTAAGCTAATAAATTACAGCTTGACTACAGCAGTACCTGTTGTGACATCTAGATCCGCACATTTGCAGTCCACTTTTTACTCGTAGCCAATGCTCGTTCAGCGTTATTTGTACTTGTATTATGTTTACTTAGTATAAATTATCTGTTGTTGCCTTTTGTTACAGCAATGGGCGACGTTCACTCGCTTCTGGTGGCTGTATGATGCAAAGTGGCAGAGTCCATTCAAATCTGCAAGACTTATTGCTCTTTACTTGCAGGGAAAACACAAACCAATCTACCATCCACTTAGTAAGCAATGTTTTTAGAGTGTCAAATTAACGCGTTAATTAACGCATTAATGCGTTGATAAATCAACGCACGTTAAAAAGTTAACGATTTTTCAAAAATTGAACGCGCGTTAAAAAATGCCCATGCATAAATTTATTTAATTTTCATAATTGTGTAAAGCAAAAGTTCCGATATTTCATTAAACTACGGTTATTTGACAATTGAATGAATTCAAACAACCAAACTGTAGTTGTCATTTCATCATTACTGTAAATAAATATTATTTAAATGACAGGTTAATGGATTTCTGTGCTAATGATGACGTCAGTTATTATTGAAAATGTGCTTTTATTTTGCTTTCTAACTTTCTACATTCTACAGGTGGGGGTCCCCAAATGTCGCGGGGCCCGGGGAAACTTCCTCCCTTACCCCCCTCTTGACGGGTGCGTTAGTAATGCGTTAATTAATGAGTTAAAAAAATTAATGCAGTGCGTTAATTCGTTAAAGAATTAATGCTTTGACAGCTTTAATATTTTTCTTTTTTTACTGTCAGATATATTACAGAATTTCACATTCCACTGATGTTTACTATAACTTCGTAATTTTTGCTTGTATTTGAATTTTGTATTTCTGTGGATAAGTGAGGATTAAGGTTATTATGTGGTTAGGATTGGAGTTATTGATATGTTAGAAACTTCAATATACTTAAGACCTTTGTATTAAATTTGGTAACAAACGGGTTTTCATATTTACTGATAATTGTTATTTTGTGTGTGCTTGTACCAAGCAATGATTTCAGAAAAATTGCAGAATTTGTTTCAGCTCCCATGTTCTAAATAGTACCTGGTGAACCATACAGCTGTTTATCTGGCTGTTGATCATGTAATTTAGCTTTTTGCTCTGTAATGAAACTGACCTCATTGTATCTAGTTAAGCTATGGAACTCGCTATCTGATGATGTTGTATCAGCATGTAGTGTTAGTAGTTTCAAGAGACGTTTAGATTTGCTCTGGCATGGTTTTGGTTTGTATTATGATTATAAGTCCGTCATCTGGTACCGGAAGTCAGTGTAAAAACAGTATTAGTTTAGTTTTTTGTTGATTGATATTTTTGTTAAAGTATCTACTTTAGATTTAAATAGAGGCCTTTGGCCTGCTTCCGGCTATTTGTTGATGATGATGATGGTGGTAATGATGATGATGAACTCTAGGTGATGTGGGAGACCATGTTGTTGTTATAAACACTCGGCATGTTGCAATGGAAGGCGATCTTTGGCGGACATTCTTCTATCATCATTACACAGGGTTCGAAGTACATTGTGTTTTTCTGTTTCTCCTTCATGTTGCATCAGATATTTGTTGCATGCAGTTTGAAATTTTTTCACACTTTGTTAACAGATAAACATTTTATATATATTTTGTGTACAGACAGTTTAAGTTGATACTGTATGTCATCTTGTTGCCGTTGTACTGTACGCAGTGTTTTTACATTAATCAATTAAACTTATGTAGATTCTGAAGTACAGTGTTTCGACTGCACTGCTGAATTTTTCAACATTTTTGACAAGAAACTTAATACAGTTTTGTAGTAACATATTTTACTGAAAAATTGCATGTTCGGCTGTAATCACTAATTGCAACTTTTCTGTTACATATTGTGAAATTATGTGACTTATGTTTCATGTAAACAGCTATGCAAAGGGTCATAAAGAAATTCGAGCGTACAAAGTACATGAGGCTGATCCAACACAAGTGAGTTACATATGTCATTATTTCATTGTTACAGCATCCAAGCATTAGAGTACAACAGTTATCTGGCCAGTTACAAAAGAAAAAGTCAAGTATTTTGTTGCACCAAGCAGTATCAGTTTATTAATCTTGATTTTTATACAGTATTTTGTGACAAAGTTTGTGAAGGTTTTATTGTACATGTAACCACAGCATTACTATACTGCTGTAGACAATGGTTATATTGGGAACTAGTGGTTGGAATTTAACCGAATGTAAGATGATGCAGTTGTCTTGTTTTTCCATCTGGAAAGAAGCAGAGTCTTCTGAAAGATGCCGTGGAAGGATGGGTCACAAGTGGCACCATGCTAGGGGCTTATCCAGAAACGCTGAGGACATGTACATGCTTTGAGAAGGCTCTGTCAGATTTTTACAATGTTCAAGTTTGCCTTTAAACACTGATCTGGCACTGAATGGCCTATTTTGTGCTGATGTGCCGTTAAGAAACTACTCACTCACTTTAAACACTGATAGAAGCCTGTAATTTGTTACTGTGTTTTGTTATTGTGTATCACATATTTGTCACTGGATAAGTATGCAATGCTGTTTTTGAGTATGCAGTTTGTAATGATAAAGTGTGAACTGAATGTAAAGGAAGGTGAGGTGATAATAACAGATATTTTTAACTCAGCTCAGTCACAGGGGTCCTGGAAATTCCTGGATTTTTTGTGAGTGAAATAGTGGGAACCCTGTTTTTAATTTGACTGTAATGAATGTACCCATTTGATTGATTGGTGTAACTCCTGCTGCCGTGTCAGGTCATGTACAGGGCTGTTTACGCTACAATTAAAGGCAACTTACTGCGGCGGCCAATGATGCAAAAACTGCACCTGTTTCCCGATGATGTAAGTTTTTTTCTGTGCTCTGACGCAACATACTGAGTTAATATCTCTGCCACGGTGAATGTAGTGAACATTGGAGGAGATTAAGAAATTGGTCGTTCTGTCCGTCGTTGTGTGTGTGTGTGTGTGTGTGTACACGATGACTCGTCATTATCTCCACATGTCGTACACAAGCAGACATCAGGACAGGCAAAACATCCTGATGTCTGCACACCTTATCAGCTGTAGTTGTAGGGATATGTGTAGTAGTAATAGTTAGGGAATGCAACCTGGGTACCCGAAAACCCGGGTAAACTTGGCCGTTTTCAAACCCGTAAACCCAGTTTTGACAGTGGGCAAAAACCCGGGTTTACAGGTTTAGTTTTAGGTGCCAGTCAGTAGGCCTATGCAGTATAAAATTGCTAGTGATTGCTTTCACATGCACTTTTTAAAGCCGAATGTTAAGCTGTAAGCTTGAAGGCTTAATTTGGCTTTTTTTACGAGTTGTCATCTGTCGGTCTGTCTGTCTGTCTGTTTAGGTCTATAACAGACATATTGTGGCTAACCAGTAGATAGAAAAAGCTTTTTACACGAATAATTAGCGCTGTCAAAGTATAACCTAGGCTTGCAAAATTTGGATGATGCAGTGCAAGGGAAACAGTTTCTGATTTGGAGTTAAATAGAGAGGGTATGAAAAATGTGCGCTTTTCGATGGTAACTGGCCGTATCTCATATTTTCTTTGCAATGTTACAACCTAGCCCTATGCTCATTGCTCATAAATAGTCTCGTGGAGTCAATACAGGCAGTACAGTAATGGCAATAAGCTTGTAGACCTCGTATTGTTTTAACTCACTTCCATAATATATCTAAGCACTTTCAGATTATTCTGCGGCTCCCGACTCTCAAGTCTGCCTCTGACCTTTGCCCATTAAGTGTAGGCCTACACTATGGTAACTACCGGCCGCCCGCTGGATACCCAGCCTCCAAACCCGGGTTTATGGGTTTGACAGCCCGTGTTTGGAGGCCGTCAAACCCATAAACCCGGGTTTGAAAAATACCCGCCGGGTTTGCATTCCCTAGTAGTAGTAGTAGTCGTAATGTTTAAATTACTTCACATGGCAGAGATATGCACTCTTACGAGTGCCTTCTAGTTTTGTAACTGTTATAATGCTGTCATTACGGACTGTTGTTTGATGCAGTATGTTTTTTGGCTGAATTTGTAGTTTGGCATTTGTGTGTGTATCATTGTTACCTACATTCCCATCGAGGCTGATTCTGTACTCTTTTGTAATTATTTCTTATGAGCGGAATATTTTCAGCAGTATTTTTTGCCGAAGTGGACCGTTCTGTTTGAGTTCGGACTGATCTACGTCAGTTTAGGTCCAAAAATTTTTGTAATTATCCAGCGCTTTGGTAAGTTTTTCTGATATGGATTTTTCTAGTTATTCTATGTGAACTATACAGTTAGCCTAAGGTACTAATATCTGGTATGTGTTCATTTATGATGCAAATAGCCAGTCATCTGATAATGTTTAGTGCTATGTATTGCAGACAATACCGGATGATATTCGAGCCAATCTGACTGGACAGATAAGACAAGTAATGCCAATGCCTCGGAGACTCGATGAATTCTCGGCCAAAGAGCGAGAGAACTTTCCTCGCCTTTTTGACTGGTATCATGTTAAATACTTCTTTGTCAAAAACTTGTAAGCAACTGGCATCAGAGTAAAAGTCAAAAAATGGGCTTTGTGAAATAAGAATTCCTCCTTTTAGTTCCACAAAAATCTAGAACTTGATATAATTTCTGTTTTTGAAATAAACGATATGACATTGCATTGACTAAATACATAGGTAATTTTAACATTTATATTACACAATGCTTTGCAGATATATGGTTTTAGTTGGATCTGCAATGATTACTTTATTGCAGTATTTTATGGCAGAAACTATTCGCTTGGGCTGTAGTGCAGTTTTTTGCCAGCAAGCTGTCATACCAGCATGTGTTGAATACTTAAGGTAGAAGTACCGCTGCTTTTTTCCAGCACGAAGATTTTTTTAGCAGTTTTCATGTACGTGAGTAAGGAACCCCCCCCCAGTGCTTTTTGGAACCTGGCATACTAGTTACATGACAATAGTGATAAACGAGCTTCACAAATAAAACTGCTAATACAAACTGGGTCTCATATAGTAGCCAAGTCTCTAATACAAGCCCGGGTCTGAGACTGATGTTTTAATTGAAGCCAGGTCTCAAATAAAAGCCAGGTCCCTAATATTAGCCGGGTCTTCAATATAAGCCGAACATTCAAGTCGTTGTTGTTAAGTGTACTAGCAGTTGTAGTTGTAGTGATTAGTAAGTTGTATGTGCAGTAGTCTTATACACTCGCTCCAAATTGTATTGTGATAATAGTATTGTGCACACTAAACAGAGAAAAAGTGTATTACCCTGGTATGCCAGGTTGACAATGTTTTAATAAAATCTGGGTCTCAAATAAAAGCTGGGGGTCTAAGTCAAATGTTCTAATAGAAGCCTGGGGTTTCTATTAGCAGTTTTACGGTATTTTACATTTATTGTACGTACATCATTGTTGCCATACCGTTGAAAGTCTGTTGTGAAGAATTTGCATGATTTGTACTGCAGAAATATTACATCGCTGTTTTTCAGTGTATCAGTGTGGGTGTGGGGCATGAAGCATTTAAGTTTCTGTTGTGCTTTTTTTAGTTTACATAATGTTGTGACAATGTTGTTTAGGCCAGAAGATTACATCGCTGAAAAAGAAAACGTAGAGAAGGAGAAAGAAGAGTCCTAGTACTGCAGCAACAATGCTGAACATGAACCTTAAGGGGATGTCAGACGAACGACAAAATCGGCCGACTTTTTTGGGCGTGGTTGAGTTGCCCGACAAAATCGGTGAACCATGACACACGGCCGATATTTTTGTCTGCTACTTCGCACGATGTCAGCTAGCACAACAGCCAAATGCAGATCGCAAAATAATACTTGCATCACTTTTTTTCTGCACCTAATGAAAGAAAATAATAACAACCACAATAAATAACTAAAATAAATATTCATCTTCCGTTGTAAACAATCACCATGGCAACATAAACAAAATTTGTTGTCCAATGTACAAAAAGTCGGCCAACAAAATCGTCAAAGATAGACCATGCTCTATCTTGGCCGACAAAATTTGGCGATTTTGTCGGCTGACAAAATCGTGTGATTTTTGCATGACACACGGCAAATTTTTGTCGAGCGATTTTGTCGGCAGATAAAATCGGCCGATTTTGTCATTCGTCTGACATCCCCTTTATAGCTTTATCAGTGTCCACTCTATGCTAGGGCTGCAGAAATTAGCAATTAATTAATGGATTAATGGTTAAAAAAGTCCACTGATTTAAATTTTTTTATCGATTTAAATTCTAAAATTAAAATTCGGACATGTCATCAAGATTTTTGCTTGTACAGCATTAGTTTAGCAGTCTGCACTTATGACTTTGACTACATAGTTTGTCCTTTTTTGATTTTGCTGCATTTTACAGAAGATAACAACTAGTGAATTCTACACCTTTCACAGTTTGTCTTGACTACAAAAATTAACGAGTTTCGATTATTTTCTTAAATTAATCGATTAAAAAATTGGTTGCAGTCCTTATCCATTCATTCACTTTTCTGCTTTGAGGTGATTATAAAATATAATGCATAATCGTGCAATACTGGATTGCTAAGCTGCAAACTGAAAGCGACCCCTATTGTTAGACAAGTGTTCTGTGGCTGTTAGCACTTGCCATGTTGTCTACAGGTTTGTTTTTGTAGACTATGTGCATTTAATCGAAATATTTCAGTGTAACTGCTGTATTCTTTGATCATTCCGTTATGAATTACAAACTGTTTCTTCAGCACCCAACTTGCCCTCGCAAGTCAACAAACACAGCCATTGGCAATTTTATTCTAAAAAAGTGAACAAAACTACAATCATTTGACAGATACTTTGCTAGATAAATGTTGATTACAATAGGAACAACAATCAGCTGGACATCCAGCACATCGCTGATTCATCATCGGTAAAATCCGTTTCACAATTCCTCAGACTTTACAACTCGGCTAACGTTATTTTCAGATGATACTATAAGAGCGCAGTTTTGCAGGCCATTGAATGTCGATGATGTCTTTGTAACCAGTTTACTACAACACTGACGATACTGTCCGTACAAAATATACTCAAAGTTAATGCACCATTCGGTGTGGTACTTCACATACAGGCTGTTGTGTCTAATAGCTTTCTATAACCACTAGTAGAGAACTGTGCCAGGCAGATAGGCTGAAAAACTGCAGTGCAGCACATTTCTGTATGCGAGATCTTTAAACGCACAAATTAGCTCGCACAGCACATTAAAAATGCAAAAAGAAGCTTAAGTCTTTCTTATAAGTGCAAACTTTTTAACGTTCCCGCCTTACTTGAAAATCTGCACTGGTTGTAATGCTTTTGGTTGGAGCATGGGACAGGCACTGACCTACAAGCCTTGCTACAGCACTTCTCAAGCATTCACTTCTGGAGTAATTACACATAAAGAGTCAGTTAATCAGTGATTGAAAGTAGACAACTATACATTTTGCTGGCGGAGCAAATGCAGTTTCTATCCTCAATGGTAATATGCTGCCAAAGACCTTAAATTATATACATACACGAACTAGCACAAAACCACATCATAAAATAGCATTATTCACAGTAGCGTCATGTGAAAAATGTCCTATATTAGTATATTGGAGATTACTTTGCAAGTAGATGCTAACAAGTGGAAAGTTGGAAAAATTACTACACATGGATTCATGAAAGATGGAAAATAAAACAAGGCAGGATTGCTAAGCAGGGTGCTGAGTCTACATATCAATTCAAAGATGCACATTATCTACACCAAGGTCTCTAGTATGGGCACGCTTAATCAACCTTTGCAGTCTGTAATGCAGTCTGTAAATTTAGAATACACTAAGATGTTATGCAACAACAAAACTCACTCAACAATTTTCCTGAAAAATGACAACAAAATATTTAGCACGATGACGGCGTCTTTAAATTGAACTGTTTGTCAGCACACGAATCGCTCAAAATCTGTTGACAAACTGGAAAACGGTTGCACATTTGTTAAACATCTTCCGTCTAGAAATTCAACTTTTTACATGATCGGAAGGCGAAAAAGTCACTTCACTAGTATCAAAGAAAAGAAATCCAGTATAATTTAGAGAACCTGAGAACTGATCCAACAGCGATTGATATGGGCAGGATTACTACAACTCTTACCAGATTAAATTAATGTGACACTTAATTCTGCACTTTAGATCAACACGCAACTATCTGTGAGCCTGTCTATGTGTCCACTGGGCAAACTACCAATGAAGGTCACTGTTACCTATGACATTTCACAAGGTTCTTATTCAACACTAGCATGACCTGTAACAGTTATCCATAATCTTCATCCAAGTCGCACAAAAAACACCAAATTACTGTACATGTCAGACAATATGTTTACACTTAGAAGAAAACCATACGCTTAAACCAGTACCGTGCAACTATTCCTATACAGCTGATATTAGACATCTTGTTTGGTTCTGTAACCATATTAAGCAATGCAGATACAACAAACTAACATGAAATCAGCAACCCCAGGATGATCAGTCTCTTATCAGAAACAGTCACTGCAATGAAGGCCATGATTACAAGTAATATAAAAAAGAATGCACACTGATAAGTTCGTTTTTTTCTCAAGTGAAAAACCATGGTCTATGCTGTTCATTCTTTGGTGAAAACCTCCATAATTTTGTCTTGCAAAACTTTTATAACGTCTTTATTTGATATACAAACACGGAACCTGATTAGTATCTACTTACAGTTCTGCTACGCGCGACCAACACTACAAGCTATTCGACAACTAAACAACTAAGTTAAAAGCAATCAGTTCAATTCAAATGTTTGCTTAACCACACCTTGTGAATTGTTTACATCTTAACGGCAGTGGATGATGCTGTCACAGTATCACAAATGCAGTTAACAGTGACAAATTCCACTACATATAAAATACAGGCTTCCCACCTTCTAGTGTCATAAAAATATCTGGTTTTGTTCCAGGTCTCTGGCTTCATTTTCTAGGCCAGAAAATACGCACTACATGAATTATAGACATAAACTATCACGAGGACATGAATAATTGGTAACAGAAGCATCCATCTTTTGGTGAATGCTTTTATCAGTAACCGAAACCCAATTTTCAAATGCTGTCAAAGGTCTAAAAAATCCAGGACTTTCCGAATGTCATGGGAACCCTGCAATACAAAGTCAAGTAGTGCAAACCCACTCAACATGATAGAAGCCAGAAGGAGGAACATAATAACTACAGCAGGCAGTCAACAAACAACTCAGTCGCAGAACCCGAACCTGCGCCTCTACGAAATATCAGATCAACGTTTACACTGTCGGCATACTCCGTCAACGTGAATACAGTTTTTGTCATAATCAGAAAGAGAACAGTGCTGCTGCTGGATGGCTTTGGTTAAGCTGCCAATGAAGATCTAGAACATCACGCTGAACAATGACCAGCCCCAGCTCTTCCTAGATCCAGCCTTTTGACCGCCCTGCACGACAACACAACAACTCAGTATAAAGTAAACACAGTGTAAGGTAAAGGTAAGATAAAGGCACCCATACTCAACAACGAGTGTAGGAGCTGGAGTCGATCATAAACCCAGTAGTGGGCACTAGGCTGCCATTACTTTCAACCAGGCCCGCGGTTACCTTCCCAGCCAAGGAGTGTCACCGATTGACTGACACCGAATTATACTGCTTGGTGACATAGAGGCACATGTGTGTAAAAAACGAGCCCAGGGTTGTTACCTGACAGTGCCCTGACTCGGAGTTGATCCTGGGACCTTTCCGTCACCAGTCCGGCCCATTATCGATCGGCTTGGTCCTAAGGTAAACAACCAGCTTTTCCAGGTGCTGTGCTATTATATCAGATGAACTGGGTGAACTGTTGCAATAGTAGTGGCATGAAAACAGCACTGCAAAGATTGGCACTTATTATCATGATAATCATAAATCACAGTAGATTCTAACAGTCCACAGCTGACTGTCATATTCCTTGCTCTCTACAGAAACTGTTATAGCAAATAATGAGTTCTGACAAAAATCATGAACTAAAGGACCTTGGACCATGATTGTCACCATAAAATAACAACATGCCACTTGGGCCATGCCCCACACCTCCCACCTATTTAATCAAAATCCATTCAAAAAATGTCGATCAATCCCGTGGCCAAATAGACACAAGCAGAATCACAACCTTCCTTCGGCCAAGCTAATCATGCAAATAACACGCCAAATCACAGAATCAGTCTAATACCAAAAACTTCGGTCTTCATACACCATGGTTGGCTACAGATATGCCAAGTTGAGAATTCCTAACAAAAAAAACGAGCAAATTCTCTACTGGCCTCCGCAGCACGTGCATAAGTCGAGGTTGTGCGCTGTGCAACGCGTTTCATGGTCCGCGAAGCCACTTCCTATAGAACATAACAACACCAACATCTCTGAACAAAACCTGTTTTGAAAAAGCTCGGCCTTGTGAGTATATTTGGCAAAACCCACATTACAAAAGGCACAATTTGTGGGTTTCAGGGCTTTCGTGGGTTTTATGTTTTTAGAACGAGCACTGCGAGATACTCTCCGTACCAAATAAATACCTGCACAGTCAAAAAATTGCTAATTCTTAAGTTTTAACCAGTTCTTCAAATGTTCACTGATTTTCAAAATTCTTTGACCAGTACACCCCTCAGGAAATATGCAATAAAGTGACTAGATGCCCCACCACAATCATATTACATTCGTTGTTTTTTGGCTTTCCAGAAAGGTTCGGTGATTTGTTGTGGTCTACATGTGGACCTTTCCGGAACGGTCGTAAAAAAGAACGCGATAAACTATAAACAGGTGTAGCCACGCCCACAATTTGAATTGCCTATAGCAACTAAGGCTGCGTTCAATAGACACAATTACGAGTACGGTCATCCTTCCAAGCACTAACTGGGCTTGGTGTTGATTAACTTAATTGATGCGAATGACAAACGCTGTGATCAACTGAGGCCAAACCACCGTCAATGCAATGTATCAACATTAAAATTCAACAGCGGCACTATTACCTCTCCCTTAGTGTCAAACAGGGTGGTCTTCATTTGATCAGCCAGAGGCCAAGTCTGCTCCTTCATAACAAGGTTTGCTGGAGGACTGTGGGTCTGCTCAGCATCGCTGCTCCATATCTGCACGCCAACACAAATTCTACAACAATATTCTACTGCTAAATTACAACTAGTGATTGCATTCCTGGGACTTGATTCTCAATCCCGGGATCTGAACTCAAGAAATTTGTAATACCAGGATCCCGTTTTCGAGATGAGGCTTACACAGCGATCGTTATTTCAGCATCCCTATTCCCCAACTAACTTCTTTTGCGCAAAGGCTGTAGCAGGCCCCTACGGAAGATACATCTGAACTGTAGGAGAGACTGCGACTGTCAAAATATAATTTACAGTGCGCAGCAAGGAGCAAGGCAGGACTAGTTGCATGGAATATTTTATATACCAGATGGCTAGAACTGTTTGTATCGTTCGAAAAAGTACTACTCCAACCAACTTTTGTTATCCCAAAATCCCGAATGAAAATGGCCAGGATCTCCGGATAGCAATCACTAATTACAATCTATCATGGATCAAATTACAGCAGCATGCTTCACTGTAGTATAGAGGCAATGAGCATTAAGTATAGGAATTGCCACTGATAGGGTTATTACAGCTTCAAAACCTTTTTTCTGATGACGAAACCAATCAATTTTGCTACTGCCAGCAAATTTTCCATAATAAAATCAAACTACGCAAAATATGCCAGTTGTTGTAGAGCAATGATTTAAATTTTTAATATCATATACTGCAGAGACAACATTTTACGTGTCAATCAATCAATCAAAATGCATTTATATAGCAACAACAAGGCATGTTGCAGATGAAACAAATGCATAGATCAGTAATTAAGTTTTTTGTCTAATTACTGGTCAGTGGGGGCATTATTACTAGTAGTGATACTGTTGTTTTTGTTAAAATTTCCTATATAATAGACAGGAAAACAAAGTCTTCAGAAATAAACATGGTTCCTACTACTTGGCAGAAGTCATTTTCCCTGACTTTCCAGGACAAAATGAATCGTTTTCCCCGACTAATCTGTTCATGCAAAATACCAATGTCGGTTTTCAATCGCTTCTAGTCACACTAAAAACAAGGGCGATGGAACAAATTTAAATGTAGAAATAAAAATGATCTGCGAGCGAAGCAAGCAGGAAACATTTTGAACTGCATACAACAGTTCAAATTTTTTTCCGCATTTTTGTCAACTTTTGCACCCTGGTACTTTGATTTTTCCCTGACTTTGCAATGTCAAATTACCTGACTTTTTCTGATCTTCTAATTTATCCCTGACTTTCCCTGACCGTAGGAACCATGAATAAAATTTTATCCCTTGCATCAGCCACTGCTTGTGCGAAGTTAAACAAATGAAAAACAGATTATCACAGTACTCCTAAGGCAAAATAGCTAAGAAATTGCCAATGGATTCAAGTAAAAAAATTAAGCAAGAAACAAAAAAATAGAACAACATTTGCTTGTCACATTTTGTTATTTTTACATCACCAGTTAAATCGACAACACTCACAGTGACGGTCTGCTGAGCCTTGACTTGTATATTTCTGTGAAACTTGTAGACCGACTCTCTGTCACCAGCAACATGCTTCAGCAGCCAGTTTCCAATAGCGACATCCTGCACACGACATCATCAACTCTCACCTTCGGTTCAACGGCCGCTGCAATCACAGTAGGGATATGACAAAGCGGAAAAAAATATTCGTAGTCGTCAAATGTGGATATTAACTGTACTTTTTGTCAAACAACGAATGCGAATACTTATTCAGCCTTGAGAAAACTTCTCTATATCGGTATTTGAATAAAGTGAAACATCCAAATATAGTTGTTCGGCGTTCAGTCAGTGAAAATCAGCACCAGTATCTAAGGCAAAGTTTAGTCAATCAGTTCAACTGAGAAAATGAAACACCCGGAGTGCTGTGGTCTCTTCATTGTCAGTATTTTCGATGTAAAATTGAATAAAGTTCAATCAAGTTGAATAAAATGAAATATTTGTATTCGCCAGAAACGCCCCAACTATTCGTCAAGTATCGAATAGCTGCAAAGTTGTTGAATATTCACATGTTGACGAATGTGAATACAAACTGGGTCACATCCCTAAAGCATAGAACTGTGAAATAACGGCATTGTGACTTAGAACCTTTAGGTGGCTTTGAGAAAACATCTTATGTCACAAAAACGTCCTAATGCTAGGTTAACGTAAGCGCTAACCCACAACTTACTCACCACACTGTCAGTGATGTGTCTGCAAAGTAAGTGAAAACCAAAAATTCTGTAGATAACATTGAGAAAATGACCAAAAAATACAGGACAAATATAAAAATCTTAGACTGCCAAGTGATTACACTGCACAAAAACGTAGCAACTACATGAACCGTGTCACATCCGTGTTTAACATGAACCAGATTAGGCATCACTTGTAGATTAGACAAGAATGGACAAGAATGCCAATCTTAGGATTTCAAAGACATTTCCAATTACACGGAAATCTGCCAACTACATGGATCATGCCATGTCCAGATGGTTGGGGCTCACTCGTGGCACTCACAAAAGTAAACAAGAAATTTGAGCTAATGCTCATGAGATGCACGAAAGCATATATAGCAGTTCCGGTTCAGTAGTTTAGCTGAAAATTGAGGCGTTCACGCTAAGTTAATATACAAATACCAAATTCTCTATCTAGATCGCATAACGATAGTAGCATGGCGCCACCCTGTGAATGATATAGACTTGTGTTGTAGCCCAAAATCGCCAAAAATCCATAAAACCCCCTATTTTGGCGTTCAAGGTCATTGAATTTGGCGCCAATTGAGAGTCAATGTACGACTTCCTATTAGTGATTAACAGTAACCTAAGCCCTATCTCGCGCCGTTACTGAGATACAGTGACTTATTGGCCAAAAATTGCCAATTTTGCCTACCCGCCTCTCATTTAGCGCCCTCGTTCGGGGTGACCGCCTTTGAATTTATGCAAAAGCTTTATGGTTTCTGAAACTAGAGTCTTCCAGGCAGCCATTGGTGATCCTATCTTACACCGTTTTTGACTGATCCATCTGCGAGACAGATAGACGGACAGACAGAATTGCGATGGCTAAGACGTGCTGAAAGCAGTGGCTGCTTTCGCGCATAAATACCCATCCGATCTAACCCGATTCTATAACAATTTATCAAGAAAAGTATATATACGGTATTATGGATCCATGTCGTACCTTGTCAGCGGACGTGTTCGTCACCTTGATGAACTTAGCTTCAGGATTGGCTTCACTGATCTCCAGCACGTCCTTGGACACGGTTGACACAGAGAAATCCGAGGAAGCGTGAGACTCCTGGACCAGACTGCGAGCTCCACTGTCTGTTATGTCCAACTCCACACGCTTGCGCTTACGTGCCGACTCGCCCCCACGAGACGATTCAGTCATTGACATGCTCAGTCTACACATGCATAGAAGTACACTTGAATGCATGCGGCTTCCTTTGACTGGCCCATTCTCCAGGGTTACCCAGTACTCTATGCTATTTTAAAGGCATACTAACAGCACAGTCAAAATTGACCGTTGTGATTTTAATGCATTTTTGGACAGTAGACTGGTCTAGCAAAAGACTGCTGCATATATTTGTAATATAAATAAACAAGAAATTTGAGCTAATGCTCACGAGACGTGCGAAAGCCTATAGCAGTTCCAGTTCAGTAGTTTAGCTGAAAATTGGGGTGTTCACGCAAAGTTAATACACAAATACCAAATTCTCTATCTGGATTGCATAACGATAGTCTCGTGGTACCACCTTGTGAATAATATAGACTTGTGTCGCAGCCCGAAATCGCCAAAAAATCCATAAAACCTTTTATTTTGGCGTTCAAGGCCATTCAAGGTCATTGAATTCGGTGCCAATTGAGAGCCAGTATACGACTTCCTATTAGTGATTAATAGTAACCTAGGTCCTATCTTGCACCGTTACTGAGATACAGCAACTTATTGGCCAAAAATTGCCAATTCTGCCCCACCCCCCTCTCATTTAGCGCCTTCGTTCAGGGTGACCCCTTCGAATTTATGGAAAAGCTTTACGGTTCCGGAAACTAGAGTCTTCCAAACAGCCGATGGTAAAGATTTGGTGATCCTAGCTTGCACCGTTTTTGACTGTGACGAACAGATGGACAGACAGACAGAATTGCAATGGCTAAGGTGCGTAAAAGTTGACCTTTGCGATTTCAATGCATCTCCATATAGTTGACCATTGCAGTGCAAAGACTGACACATGTATTTAATATAATTAAAAAATCCAATGACATTCTGCAACGGAAACTTTTCTTGGCAGTTGCCCTTTAAACTGGTCTCCTGGAAAATAGGTAAATTCATTTCATTTTGCACACTATCTCCAACAGGCATTAACTTAGTATAACTAACTTCCGCTAACTGTAATCACAGAAACTTTTCAGGCCCCATCGTCCCTTCTATCATATGACCAACAGCATCAGATCATTGAAAGCCAACGGTGCTGCTAACATGGACTACATGCCGGCACCATACCGACAGAGCAAGTTGGTAATAACGATGGAATGATGATAATAATAATACCCGACTTCAGCTCCTGTGGCCCAGCCAACATGACTACAGTATTCCCACCACAGATGCATTGCAGGCTGACCAAACTACTCAACAAGAAATTGTAAAATTTATCAACATCACTCTATAGCCTGTACACAGTTTTTTTGGCCATGTGGTGACTTATGATGGTTTGGCATTTGGTTGGAGTTCGAGACCCCTAATATGCACAGGATTTAGGAAGTGACCACATCTTACAGACTAACAATGAAATCCAAAAGTGTATGTGCCAAATGGCATTCAAATCTGTCAAGCAGTTTGAGCAGTTAACATCAATGTGACGAACAGACGACAGACCACTACAGAAAAATCACAAATGAGTAGCAATAGGTGGAATCGCTGCTTCAAGAAGCAACTGCAACGGAAGTATGAAATGATCAGAAGGAGAACCTGCTCTCTTCGGACTCAAGCAGCTTGCGGTAGGCCGCTATCTCCGAGTCCAACTGGATCTTAACGTCCATCAGATCCCGGTACTCCATCAGCTGGTCGTCAATGGCTTTCCTCAGTCTGGCGATCTCATTATTCAGCGTGTCACGCTCGATGTTGTGAGCCTCCTGCGCACGACGTAACTGATTCTCTAGGTCTCTTATACGACCCTCGCTGTTCTGGTTCTACAACAGTTTCACAAGCAAGCAAACACATGCAGAAATATACACTGTGTCCAGAAATAAACATCCCGAACAATTATCAATTGTCTCCTGAAGAAGGAATACCCAATTATTATAATAATTGCATGATTATTTCTCGCACAACCAGACATCAAAGACCGTTTAACGTTCACCGCACCCAATGTCTGCTTCTGCAACACTAGGAGACAAGAAATTTGAGCTAATGTTCACGAAATGGGCAAAAGCCGATAGCAGTTCCGGTTCAGTAGTTTAGCTGAAAATTGGGGTGTTCACGCAAAGTTAATATACAAATACCAAATTCTCTATCTGAGTCGCATAACGATAGTCCCGTGGCGCCACCTTGTGAATGATAAACTTGTGTCGCAGCCCGAAAGCGCCAAAAAATCCATAAAACCTCCTATTTTGGCATTCAAGGTCACTGAATTCGGCGTCAATCGAGAGCCAGTGTATGACTTCCTATTAGTGACTAATAGTAACCTAGGCCCTATCTCGCACCGTTACTGAGACACAGCGACTTATTGGTCAAAAATCGCAAATTTTGCCCACCCCCTCACATTTGGCGCCCTCGTTCAGGGTGACCCCCTTCGAATTTACGGAAAAGCTTTACAGTTCCGGAAACTAGAGTCTTCCAGGCAGCCGACGGTGAAGATTTAGTGATTCTAGCTTGCACCACTTTTGACTGATCCATCCATGTGAAAGACAGACAGACAGAATTGTGATGGCTAAGACGTGCTGAAAGCAGTAGCTACTTTCGCGCGTAAAAACAGTACCAACAAAATATGAGTTGAAATGAACAGAAATGCAGCAAAAAGCATCCCCGACATTATCAATTGTGACTTGAAGAAGGATTGACAAATTTTAATAATTTTTGGTGCAAACATTTTTGACACTACTTGGCATCAAATGATCGTTCTAGTTCCCACCTAACCAAATGTCTGCTTCTGCACTACCTGGGAAAACTCTAACAGGCAAAATAAAACAAAATGCAATATTTCATTGGTTTTTGTTTCCCCGGGTAGTACAGAAACAAACAAGGGGTGCGGTGGAAAATTAGACAGTCATTTGATCGCCAGTTGTGTCAGAAATACTGGTGTCAAAAATTATTAAAACCTGACAATTCTTCTTCAAGTTACAATCGAAAATGTCTGGGAAGTTTTTTCTCGACACGGTGTATATTCACTGTCTGACCGCTGCCTCCGTAACTACAGACAATAAAAACTGCAGAAACTAAAAAAAACTATCCACACCAAAACAAAACATTCAGCTTTATCGCTAATGACACGCTCCATATTAAACAGCCACTCTCAAAATGTGCAAACAGTGAAATCTATGAATTTCGGTAAAAATAGGCCAAGTTTCAAACCCTGGAACAAAGCGAACTTAACAGTCAATTTAAATAGAAACTTGTGAGCTTCCACATGCAGGTCGTTTAATAATTGTATATGCATAAAAAAGCTGTTGCTTAAATAAATAAAGATGACGGGTGATATATTTGGTGTTTTTGTGCACTTTGACTACTTTATATATGTCTTTCTTAGCATCTATAATATATTGGTAAGTTATCTGCCAGTGTCCATTCCATCAATTTCACTGCTACAAACAGCTCGATCTCTCCACTACCACTCGAGAGTACAATATCTGAAACTGCCTCTAATTACAATATACAAACAATCCAAGTTTTTCTGCTGGCAGAGAAACCCAACCCTGTACAGTATCGGTAGTGAAATGGGGAGGAGGGCAAACTACATATCCTGAGTCTTTCAGTACTTGGGTGACCTTTCCATTAGTGTACATTAAGAATTACCTGAGAGATGAGGCGATTGATCTCCGTGTTGAGCTCATCGATGCGTTTGCGTGCATTCTTCAGCTCGGCCTGAGCTTTGTCCGACACGTCCACATTACGGAACGACAACTCTCGCATCTCCTCCAGCTACAATATACACCATCAGTGTCATATTCACATCAGCCAAAAAAATAACCTGGTAAGGTAGTCATTAAACAACATCTGCTACTCTCTACATTTTCTTCAATACAAAAAACTCTCAAAATCCAAAACACTTACCAGTAGCTTTATCCAGTAAGTAGAAAAAAGTGAGCAATATCAAAATGTTGTAAACTTACGAAACTGACACCTGACCACAGAGCCCACAAAGGGCATATGACTTCACCCGTGTACCAAGACAATGAAGTGAACGAGATTAATGTGTTTACATGCTTTGCAGAAGGTCCTGCAAGATTTTCGGGACGAATTTGCCTAGGACACGTAAGGGCAAGCTTCAAATTTCAGGAATTTTGAGACAAGTGGGAGGCCTGATAACATCACAGGAAGCAAGTACAAAACAGAATTCTAACTGGCTAAAATGCAAGTCTAAAATGTCCTTCAATGCTCTGGCACAGCGTGAAGAGCATGCTGTTTGTCAAAAAGACCTATGAATCATTTGCAAATACTCATTTGTGGACAAGTTCAGCTAAATGTTATGAAACTAGTTTGGGATTTCATCATTTCGATGATCCGATAGCTTGATGCACTATAATTGTAGTCAACTGCCAAACTATCTACAAGATACAATGACATTACACAATAAAGTTTTGTATCATATTATCTTTATAGTTTGCATTGAAGTTATTGTCGCATGATCATTTGGCTTAGACAAGAGAAAACTCGAGTTTACGTGAGTGTAGTAATGTTGTCTCTAATCTGGCCGGGAGACACAAACATCGGTTAATCTCAATCAGATTCTGATAACTGAAGTCAGGGACATTCTTGCTAGCTGTCCAAACAACATAGTGCAGATATAAGACCTTTCTTTCATAGAAGGCCTCAGTTTCATCATGTGACTGCCGCAGCTGCTCGTCCATCTCTCCACGAAGTTTCTCGAGCGCATCACGCAGCTCAGCGTTGTATGCCGCTTGACTCGTTGACGCGTCCGTCTCATCGATGGTTGTAGTTGTTCGCTTCGTCACCTCGCTCAGTTCCTAGTGCGCACAACGACAAAATGACCACACAGTGACTTATGATGGAAAAATCACAATCACATCCGAATCATGTTAGTCAAGACTTTTAACCACCAAGTTGACCAGTTTCAATGCCAATCAACCTCTCGGTTAGCATCTGCATCTTACTATTAACTGAAACCCAACCGCACATGCATCTAAATAACAGCTACTCATTTTTCACCATCCCGGCATCCGATGAAGTGTAGCTACCAAGAGGTGTTCATCTGCCCATAGACGGTCACAAACCTACAGGGTGGGCCAAAAAAAGGCACAGTTTTTTGTATACCTCATAACCTCACCAAATATTAACCGATTTTCAAAATTTTTTCACTGTCAGAATCAAGGAGACAATTTTTAATGAAACTGTCACTACAGATCCCACCACTCCTCAAATGTGTCGCTACACTACCTCATGAAATAGCAGATGATGCACTCAAGCCTGCAACGCCACTGACGGTTGCGTGATCAACGTTGATCGAGCCTGGCATGTGGCCCCCAAACAACCCAGACTTATATTCAGTTGATTATGCTGTTCAGGATGCCCTTCAACAGAGGGTCTATCAATGTTGACGATTCACAACAGTCAATTAGCTAAAAAAAACCATTGTTGCTGAGTGGGGCAAAGTGCCGCAGCGTTTAGTTGATCGCGCCCTTGGTCAGTGGCGTCGACGTCTTGGATGTGTCGCTCAGCAGCAAAGCAGACACATTAAACATTTGATGTAAAATTGTGAGACATGACTTTTTAGACAATAACTGAGACAACACACACGTTGTTCTGTTGTTAATTTCTTAAAATATATTGTTGCAGAAGTCATTCTGTTTTCAATTGTTACTCTTTAAGACACTGACATTTCACAAGGTAGTGTAGCGACATACTTTAGGTGTGGTGGGATCTATAGTAACAGTTTTATTGCAAATTGTCTCCTGATTCTGACAGTAAAAGAACTTTGAAAATCGGCTAATGTTTGGTGAAGTTATGAGGTATACAAAAAACTGTGCCATTTTTTGGCCCACCCTGTACTTAAGTTAGCAGGCCTAGTTACAACTTTTGACTACTCATAGAATATGTAGATATACAATGTAGTTAACTTAAATGTGTATAGGGCACCTGTAAGACACAAGATAAAATGTTTCCTAAAGGCAAACTCAATCACAGTTTGAAAATTGTTAACAGCAGCCTTTAGTTCGTCCTTTAAATTTTTATCTACTCCAATTTCATGCCCTGCATTCAGTCAACCCATCCAGCGGCATGGTGCCAGGGGAAACGGGCTTTTAGAAAATTTTCTACTCCGAAATTTTTTCCTCAAGGATAAAAAAATGGGGCTAAAAATCGTCAATTCAAAAGAATTTATAAAGGCAAACTTAAAATTTGAGCAACCACATCTCCTCTGTTGGAAATTCGCAGCTGTCTTCAGAAATTTGCATATCCCTGCCTCCTGCCAACTATTTCAACGCACGACGCCACTGAATGCATGATGTGACTGACCGTTGTGTTTGACGGCCGAGCCAGGCGTAGAGAATACTTCAGTTCCTGTCTCCAGGTCTTGAATACCAAGCCCGACTGGTCGCAGTATCAACAGCTCGTCAACGTCTTCTTCGTCTGCAACATCACGGTTTCATGCTCGGATATAAAGTATAATATTCAATTTAACAAAAAAAAACTAGGCTACGTGTGTCGCCGTCGGCCCAGTGCCGTCACACAGCCCATCTGTTTTGACTTTTTGAGCATATCAGTTGCTCCTGGGGAATGTTCGGACCAATTTAGATTCCGACGTCTTTCAGTTTACGAGTCATAACTGCTCGTACAAGACAACACTTTGTTTCACATTTGGACGCGCGTAAAGGCTTCTTCACGAAAACTAACAACACTGCATGTTTACATTATCTGCACGTCTACAAAAAATTGAACAATAAAGTCTTTAGTATTTTTTCTGATACAAACACTAAATGTGTCGGTTTATTACTGACGTTATACTATCTCCACCAAAAAAGAAAGAGTACGTTACAATGATTTTGAGTTTAAAATAAGTCATAGGCCTATATTTTTGTCGCAGAATGAAAACATGCACGTCAAACCTGGGAAAGATAGTTTATTATTACTGGGTAACTTCTGGCGATAAGCGGCGGCAGCATTGTCCATCAGTGAACGCTGTGTCGTACTGGTGTGAGTCGTTTCTACGGAGTCGTGTGAATGTCCGTGTTGCACAGACGCTTTGACGTCACCACGCTGCTGCGATATCTCCACAATCCCAGACCGATCGACGTCAACTGACGGCGTGTAGTGGTCCGTACTGTCTGACACCCTGTGTTGATGTAAAGACATCAAGTCGCACCGAATAATACGAAATATGCGAAATCTTTTTTACCGTGCTGTTTGGTAATGTTACTAAGGCATTTTTACCTCCGCCAAGGAGGTAATGTTTATGCCGGTTTTTGTTTGTCTGTCTGTTTATTTGTTTGTCTGTGTGATATCAAGATAACTCAAAAAGTTATGGACGGATCTTTCTGAAATTTTGAGGGTATGTCGGGCATGGCACAAACTACCAGTGGTTCAATTTTGGGGGTGATCCGGCAGGAATTCTGGATTCTGGATCACTTTGAAATTTTCGTTACCATTGCGTTAAGGGGACGCTGAAAATGCGAGAAATGAAAATACGAGACATGAAAATGCGGCACCAAAAATAAGGGGTAAAAATGGAAAAAGGGAGACATGAAAATGCGGGAAAGGAAAATGGGAGACATGAAAATGCGAGACATGAAAATACGAGACATGAATATACGGGAAAATGAATATGCGGGTCAGACGTATGCTAAATGTAATGTTTACACTATGAAATTAACTAAATTCAAATTAACGTTCAAGAAAGCAAAAATGTTATCATTAAAACTCGTCTACAGTTCTACAGTTCAGTTCAGTACAGTTCGCTGAATGTCAGTACAAAGTTAAGACGATAGTGATGTCCGCTCGACAGATTGGACATCCGCGTCCCTCGTCATGGACACGCTTTAG
>Ga0209367_1002855_pt1 | contig 23133 bp, 18 predicted proteins | sample WorMetLIZISLAND2_FD_187412 | JGI IMG/M metagenome (GOLD analysis project Ga0209367, IMG submission 187412) | Marine gutless worms symbiont microbial communities from Max Planck institute for Marine Microbiology, Germany - Olavius geniculatus... ... | reverse complement strand
TATATATATTATATAATATATATATTAATAATGCAAATATAAACACTACTTCTGACTTTTTCTTCAACCAGCCGGCAGGGTTACTCTAGGGCAGGCTGAGTCTCCAAAACTAAACTTTCGAGAATTTTTACACAAACCTTCTGTAGCCTAACAAGCTGATAAAAGCAGCAGCACTGAAGGATCAACGGTCAACTTTGTCGACTTTTCGTAATTTTCATCCAAGTTCAAAATCATACGCCCTAAAAGCCAGGACAAAATATGAAAAATCCAGCCTAAAAAATTTAGATGATGTGCCTTAGTGTAAGAACCAGTAGTTACTTGCCAGCCCTCACTGTAGACTGGGAGGAGATAGACTTTGAAAATATAAAAATTTCTTACTTTTCTAACTTTCTGACCATGATCTTGAATAGAGACATATGCATCCCACTGTTTTTTCACCTATCAATCTCTACCAACATGCCAAATGTCATTAGAATCAGAAAAAAGCCACATTTTACGGACAAATGAGCAAATGTGCATACAGAAAGATGGACAGACAGTGAGACTAGATTTATTAGGTCAACTGAGAAAGTTAACCCAATAATGATACTACATATGCACATTGGGCCAAACTGATATGGCCTCAGCACTAGGCAGCTGTAACAGCCTGTCGGCCCCGAAAGAAAAGTAAGGTAATAATACTACATAACATAATGTGCAATAATCACAGATTAATGGCAATCTACTGCTTCAAGACAGGTCTTTCACTGAATCTCACCTAAATACCATGGCAGCCAGTCAGTATAGGACTTCCACCGGAAGACATATGTGTATGTTGGAGCAAATTCACACTGCAGTTTGACCACACGATCCATTCCAATGCCATACCACAGATCTGTTATTAGCTGCAACACCAAACATTACAATACAGCAATGAACACCGTGAGTGCACAAGTGTAACAATTTCAGTACATTACCATATCCAAACAGTCACTAGTTGCATTACCATATTAGGCAGGAAACTGGTGCCAAAAATCAATTAGAAAATCTGACACCCATTTCTCGATAGTCTGTTACAGATGGGCCTTATCAAATTAAATCAAACCATTCATTTGCTTAGCAGATAAAAGTCAACAGTTACTAGCATACAAAACTGCTGAGCCGTACAGCAAGGCTCTTAACAAGAACACTGACAGCTGCCCTTGAACCAGGTATACATAAAATCTTAAAACAATTTATTAAAGCAGTCAAGTCCACATTGACAACAGAAAAGCTTAAAGGCTAAAAGACCATCAAAACTGACAAAATCCACTAAACAACAGAGCATGTTGCAGTGATACAGTTGCAGTGATACAGACGTTGATGAACTCTTGACCACGAGCAGTACGGTTGTCAGGGTCGGCCCACCACGTGTACTGAAACTCAATGGCTTCAGCTGCTCTCTTCTGATACACATCGATGATTCGCCAATCACTCATCAGCTTCATCAGGAAATTCCTGAACACTTCCGTTGATATTCCACCGCGAAGTCCTTCGATTGTGTTATCTGCAGTGACACAAAGCCAGTCACCAATTCACCAACAAGCTGACAACATACCTATTCAATCTTACAACACTTTGCTGCATACTGGTGAATGAACTACTGTAAGACTTCTTGGCATCTTTGTGCAAAGATATAATACTCAGCACACGCTAACAGTCAGTCAGCAGAAAGCCATTGTGCAAAGTGGCTCCTCACCAACAACAACCTACTACTACAGTCTAACACAGACTGGAGACATGGCTTAACCCCACCAGAGACCACAAAAAAACTTAAGTTTGAAGTTCATGTTGTTCATGATGTTCAGCAAGAAAATCTGTTGTTACTGCTTGCCACAATAATTACATTAACCAAAGACTCCCTGGCACAGTAGTACTGTACAGGTGTATGTATATACCACAACACACCAAACAAAGCAAAATTTCATTAAACATTGACATATATGGAAAAAGCGTTCACAAGAACCAAGTCTGCAGACTCCTGCTGTCCACTGCAGCCAGCTATCAGTTCAAGCACTATAGTGACCGTTCAAAGCAGACACAAGTCCAGAGAAAAGATATCAGTAGTCTGTAGTGGTAAACAGTAACAAAACAACATTTAACATGAAAAGTATGAGAGTTAATAAAGCACAAACATCAGAAATTATTGAAATTACTACATAGTGTACTATGTCCAAGTACTGTACATACTAGCAACTTCGGCACCATCCTGAGCACTGATGCCAATGATTCCTGGAACGTGCTCGAAATTGCCTTGCTGGCGCATATCATTCGGCATCTCTGGAAGATACAATTCAGTCTTGAGTGCATAGAATCCACCATCTTGTGTGGGAGCCCAAACCACACTCAGATTTGTAAGAGCACCATCCTGTTCACGTGAACAACATAATCTTTATTAATCATCTTTACAAATTCTTCGTTCCTTTACACTATTTACCTGGGTGATGAGAAAGGCAACGAGCTCGTTAAAGTTCTGCCATTCTGCTAAAACAGAACTCAACAGTTTACTTTTGTTTGCTGATCTAATCTCGAGTAATTGCAAAACAACGGGTCTGTTAAAAACAGTGTGACAAAACATGGCAGATATAAGTGAGAAACAACAGCAATGTATACTCAACATTACTTGTCTGCTGCACTAATGCTGCTGTGGACAGGAAGAGCACTGATTTGTACAAACGTCTCCTCCAAATATCCAGTTTTAAAAATCCAACTAAACCTAGACAGACTCGAGTATTGGTGGTCAGTATCAGTGGTAGTAACAGTAGGAGCATCAGCAGTTTTATACCAGTAAGCACAATTAATGCTCTTACATTATTCAATAAGCACAAGATATCAGAATGCAAAAATCCAACTAACGTTTGGAATGATCTTTCTCTGTTCTCGTACAAAATCTTCCCATGTAATGTTTGTCGACCGCAGACACTCCATCATCAGATAAGAATCAGCTGTTGAACAACCGAGAGCCGTTGCCAGTCTATGGCCGTACTGGCGAGGCCGATAGAACGGTCGAACTACTCCGTACAGACTCAAGTCTGTGCCACTCATCATTATCACCTGATGGTAGTAACCTGCCAATAATTGCAAACTGCCATTGGAAACATATTCCACATATATTTCATTATTAACTACAGAAAAAAAATAAATAAAAACAGAAATGAATAAACTGCAGCTAAATGTGTAATGTGTAACATTTCTTCAAATCAGCATGGATGACGTCGACTCCAAAAAATTAAAGCAATAACTAAAAAGCCTGCAGTTAAGTTACTCTGCACAGTTATTGCAAAATACTGTGATCAAGATCATCTGCTTTCATCATTTCATCGTTATTATGTGGTGCTCTATTTAACAGTGAACCACAATTGCTGCAGTATGCAGTAAGTGTACATTCATTCTGTCCAGTCTAGGAGACCAAAAATTCTTCGAAACATTGTGGCATAACTTGCAACCAGTTCTGAGACCAAAGGTCACACTGCACAGACAATGAATGTCACATAAATTATTATTAATCGCCAGCAACCTGTTGTGCAATATTTTCATTTGTTTTTAGCACATGGTGTATAGTATATTAGTGGCTAAACATTGCAACCTTTTCTGCGACTGGCTGGTGATATAAGGTGAAGGCCAACACTGACAGCTCCTGCTGTATCTCCCATCAGAGTGATCTTAGTTGGGTCACCTCGGAACGCTCGGATGTTCTTCTTCACAAAGTCCAATGCCTGAACCTGGTCTGAGAAACCCCAGTTGCCTGGTGCATTTTCATCTTCGGTCGTCAGATATCCTAAACAGCACAATTCACAAAACAAAATTAAAACCACACAAAATTTTTCCAATCCACGACACTTCACTGAAGAAAATGAGCTCTTGTATTCTTTCATTACTTTAATCTTACTATAGATCAGTGGTGTCACATTTAGCTGGATAAAAGGGGGGCTAGTCAGTTAAAGCAAAGAAGAAACTTGCCAAGAGCACCGAGACGGTAGTTGAACGTGACTACAACGACATTCTGAAGTGTTAGCACATGACCAGGCTGTGCTTGAGATGTCCCTGATGAAAAATCGCCAGAGTGAATGTAAACAATGACCGGGTAAAGTGCAGTGTCTTCTTTCAAGTTTGGCTGAGTTCTCTGCACAATCGGTCACCCAAAATTTAAATTTTCTCCAATCACAAACAGTAAGCCACTGACGTCATACATTCATAACTTCAACAGACATTAACTGATTTTCAAAATTCTATCATCAGCCAAACTAGCGGTAAAGCTAAAAACCAATAATTGTTACAGATCTCCTCACATCAAAGTTACTTTGTAACTCACTTACTCTAAATCTGACTATATGACTACAGGGTGCGGCAAAAAAGTAGCCCCCTAAAGTTTTTCGCTGTTTTCTCAGCAACTGTTTAGCATTTTAATGTAAAATTTTTTACAGATTTGTTTCCAGAATTGTTCTATGGCTAAATGCCAAATAAAATTTGATTCCATTAAAAATGACAAAGTTATAGATTTTTTAACATGACTGCCTACTGATTTTTCAGCGTTAAAAAATGTTCAAGCTACAACACCAGTTCAATAACATCGTTGAAACAAGTCAAGCAACACAGTTAACTAATGATCAAATGCCTGAATTCCATTGTCACTGTGAATGTTCGGAGTGTCCACCGACAGCTCCAAGCTCCAAAACAAGTCTTCAGTCACTTAATTTGAGAAGTCTTTCACCGTCTTGTCAATCGGTCCATGTGGTAGGTTGCCCCAGATAACCTGAAGCGATTCCTTGAGTTCAACGATTTTCGGCTTTGTTTGAAGCTTGCGGTAAGCCTCCAACATTGCACATCACACGTGATAGTCCACTGGGTTGGCATTCAGTGAATTTGGAGGCCGTTGGTCTTTTGTGATGAAATGTGGACAGTTGGCCCACAGCCCGTTCTGTGCGCTGCGTGCTGTGTGTGCTGGCATGCCGTACTGCTGGAAGATGAATCTGGTGGGCAGCTGGTGATTGCTTTAAAAGAATGATAATTTAGTGATAATTTATAAACCAAACTAATTACTGTTTGTCAAAGCGTCACTGTGACGTCATTGGCAGTAATGTGGTAACCAGTTTTTAAAACTTAAATAGCATTTTTAGCTTAAACATTTTTAATGCTTACATTTTTAATGCTTAAAAATCAGTAAGCAGTCATGTTCAGAAGCCCACAATTTCGTCGTTTTTCAACAGAATCACAGTTCACTTGGCAGTAAGATGTAGAATGTTTCCTTAAATAAAACTGCAAAATTTCAAATTAAAATTTCAAACGGTTGCTAAAAAAATGGCGAAAAACTTTAAGGGGGCTATTTTTTTGCTGCACCCTGTATATCTCAAAAGTGCCGTGCAGTGCAGTGCAGCAACATGTTTGTGATGGTTTTTAATACAAAGTGTAAAGTATGTCAGTGAACATATTTTTGATAAAGTTATAAAAATTTAGAAGCCTGTTGCTTACTAGGCCACTTTGTATACTCTTGCGCCACTTCAGTAGTCATTTTAACAGTTTTAGCCAGCATTCTTGCTTGTTCTTTTTCAATTTTTTCCCTAAACAATCAGGTCATCACTGGAGTTGGCCAAAGCTTTATCCTCTTTGTAGCTGACACCATTGTACCAAGTTTTCCTGTCCCCTCTCTTTAGGGTGACAGACTATACATAATGTGTATTTTTTTGTTCTGTTGCTAAACTATTCATATCACACTCAATTCATACCATAATCCTTCCGCATTTCCACAGTAACATTAACCAATGCAAAAATCAAAAACAGAACTGAAATACACCATGAGCCATAAAAAATGCGGCACTTTACTTTTGTCCATATCTTCACCAATTATTGACCGATTTAAGTGTCTTTACTGGCACACTCTCCAGAAAAATTGCAATAATATTATTATATATCCCACCACACCATAAATGCATCTTTACACTACCTTGTGAAACATAAATGTAAGAAAACGTAATGATAATAACAAACATTTAAGTAAATGAAAAAACACTTTAGACCAACATTGTGATGAATGATCCGTATGTCACTAGACTGATTTAGACTCACACAGTCTAGTGTTATACAGATCATTAACCCCAATGTTGATCTAAAGCGTTTTTTTTTTCAATTTTACCAAAATGTTTGTTATTATCGTTAAACATGCATATTTTATTCATATTTTGCAAGATAGTGTAGAGAATCATTTATGGTGTGGTGGGATATAAAATAATCACATTATTGCAAACTGTCCAGAGAGTGTGTGAGTGAAAGATTTTGAAAATCGGTCAATAATTGGCGAAAATATGGACAAAAGTAAAGTGCCACATTTTAACGGTCCACCCTGTATAATATACTGTATGAGTTCGTAGTAGCAACAGCACAACAAAGAACAATTAAATTTCATTAATACATTATCACGACTAGTATTTCCATCAAGAGTGGAAAAGTACTTCTCTTCCTAACCAATAAACGACTTACTTGTCACTTTATTATTGTCATCTCTGTTCTTATTATTATTTCATCCACAAGTGCTCTGAAGCTGTTGGTTGGCCAACAAGATGAGTGAGTATTCAGTGCTTATAAACTATACTGCCACAAAAATTTCCAGGTGTACTATTCAGACAATGTAACTATGAGTATCTCCAAAGAATAGACTATTTGAAGATAGTCCAAAATTGTCAACGCAATCACTATCAGCACTAATTAGGCAATCATATTATAGTACATTGTATACATACATTTGGTACAAAGATGTTCATGTACAGACAGTCTTCACTTATGTTCACTTTCTGAAATTCAGGAATATCTTCCTGAATTCTGGATAAATCCTGTGGACATGCGGGTCGGAAGTATGTGGCATCCCACGTGCCTCGCCAACTTGGAGGTTTTGCTCTCTAATACCATAGAAATTACATCAGCATTTATTAACAAATATGTTTAGTTCAGAAACATAAAAAAGTAACAACAACAAAAAACAGCAAAGTACTAAGCTACTCAAATAAAGCAATGTAGATGTGAAACAGTTTTTGTCTCTACTCTTCAAACAGAAGATAATGATATTTAAGTTGCTTAACATTAAAATGTACAAAATAATGCAAATACAAGCTGTAATCTAACAGCTTAAAAACTGCTAATGTTTCAATATATGCCTCCAAAAAATACTGCACAAAAACAAAATCACATGCAAAAAAATACAAAAATATAAATACTGCATAGTGCATAGAAACAGAAACACAAATGCATAGATCAATACACTCAAAACATACATGTTCCACTTTTTATGCACAACAATTCTCAGACTCCGACATTAATAAGCAGTCGGATTAAAGCAGTCAAATGTGTCAGTTAAGCTGCAATAGTATCAAACTGTAAGATCTCAACACAAACTATCGGCATACATTATTCTAGAAAACAAGTTTCATATCTAAGAAGCTGTAACAAAAACACTATCATCATCATCATCATCATCAGTTTATTTTGAAAACACAAAACAGGACAATGTCAAAAAATACAGAAAAAACTGTGTGAACAATAAAACATGTGTTCCAATGGTCAGAAAGGCCGCGACGGCACTTACAACTGCCCATACAACAAAAAGTAGCATGGTATAATAAGACAGCAAATATGAACAACCAGTACTGAATAATAAAATTAAAATCAAAAAACCTTGAGAAAATCAGAGTAATCAACATTATTAATGGTCCTCTTGAAAAAAGTTAAAGCAGTAAAATCTACTGTAGGAGGTAAACTATTCCAAACATTGACTATACGCTGATTAAAAAACTGTGAACGACAGCTGGTAGAACAAGATGCTTTTACAAATTTATATGGGTGGCCACGTGTACTGACGATACTGAAAGCAAAAAAACTTGTCACACTGAACATTAATCAAACCCAAAACACTATTAACCTGAAAACGGCGTTCTCCGAGGGGAGCCATCGCATACGGAATGCCAAGAAAACAATTAATCCGTCGCAAGAACCACTGTGGATATTCGGACCACCATGGATCCCACACGGTATCCTCAAGGTACATCGGAATCGAGAAACCTTTGACAAATTCACCGTAGTAAGTCAGTCGAACGTGCACATACTTGTCAAACCGTTCTAGCGGTGAACGCCATGGATTCCACTCGTTCGGAGGAACTTGTCGCTTCCACCGCGCCCAGGCCTGCTGTCCACTCACACCACTCGGCAAGCAGATTAATATCACAAGACCGAGCAAAAGTACCACATAAAAATGCTGTGATGGCCCCATTGTACTGAACACTGGCAGCAAAGCTTTTGAACATAACACTGTCGACTAGGACTGGTGATTAACTGCGTCCAAACACAACCTCATTTTCAGTCCGCGCGCAAGCGAACGTTCTATTCACCATGTAAACAGATATTCCGCGCAATTACTCGTTCAGCCGTCCAAAATCAGCAACAGCGGCGCAATGTCACAAAATCACATAAACTACTCTACTTATGACAATAAAGCAGCAATGAACAAATCTAAGTGTGGCACGATTACGCTAGCTGCAAAATACTTTCGATATGCGCCATTGTTTTGTTTACATTTATTGTTTACCTGAATTGGACAGGTGCGCAAGTACCAATAAATAAGTAAATCGAATCTTCACTGCAGGTAATGTTCACGTTTCAGAAGCATAAACTTTAAAATGGTGTAATGTACAGTGTTATAAAAGTAAATTACTTTTAGTGTTAGTTCCAGTTATGCCGGGTGTATTATGTTTTCATTTCTGCAATATCACGAGATTCTGCAACTGTACTTAGTAATCGTGGTTGATAAAACTATCCCAAACATCTTAAGTTATCCGGCAGGCAAACAATATTTTCCGAGATCATGTGGCATTTTTACTACAACAATTTTGACTTTTGACAAAGTGGTACAAAGCAGACTATTCAGCATGATCGTCAATCACTTTCATCGCCAGTTAAAAATAATATAAGTTTCCACGGCAAGACAAAATTAAAAGTATAAGTCATCTGTTTGGCATTTTAACGTACTGAGCGAGCACTTGAAAGGTCATCCTATTGCTGACTGTGATCAACAGCAACTGCTCTACATGTCGTGACAATTTAAAAACTAACACTAATTTTTTCCATGAACTCCATCTACTGCTTTTGGTTTCACTCCATGTCAACGTTTTGCAACTTTTGAGATGAAAAATGCCAGTAGCAAAATCACTGAAAAAGAATCAAAGTTTTTATGACCAATCATAGCTAATTTAATTAACGGAAACAAGACACGATTTTCAGAAATTACAAATAAATGAAACAAGATAGGGATACTGTAATGAGACAATAACGCATAGACATGAACAAAACAGATATACATAAAGTTGTGCTTGACCTGATACAAATTAACGGTCTAACTCTGAACTAGGCACACTGTTGTTTTGGTGACTGTTCTGCGGCTTTTAACTTGCACTGCTCTACTGAAAAATCAGAGTGAAAAACACATTACTGCAGCCAGTCGACCAGGTACAGCATAAATAAATAAAATTAAATTAAATGAAACACTAATGCAAACCATGCTGCTAACAGAAAAAATCACACATTTTATCAGTTTTACTCGCAGAATGTTGAAATTGTTACTATCAAGACAAAATTTGATTCTGTACACATTAATGCACTAACACACTAATTAACGTGATGGTTTGATGTCCACAAGTCAGCCATAGACACAACAATTAAGTCAAACAATTATACTAAACTGAAAGTAATGCCATTAGCAGACTACCAGTATGTACCAAACTATAAGAACATTCACTGACAATATACTGTCTTGTGTTGAGAAATCCAGCATCATATAAAAGCATGACTGTACTGAAACTGACATTGTGGAAACTGTGTTACATGGACACAGCAGAAAACTGAAGAAAACATAATGTAGAAAAAAATAAACACACTGCAATTCACTATATTACACTGTACATGCATACCACATGACAGAACTGTTTAGCAGCACATTCTTCATTTGCTGTATTTGTAACATTTTAGTCCAAAAAATACACAATCCTTTACATAATCCTTTTCTTCCTGATGCTGCTGACCTGAGTGGATAAGTCCAACAATACGCTTAGTTTATGTCACAGCAAACCCAGTAAATGCACAGATATTCATACTTTGCCTTTTCTAATGAAATCAGGTACACATGTGCAACTAGATGGGCATATATTCATCAGTAATAACGCCATATTTTCACTGCAAAAATACACATAAAACAGCTGAAAGCCCATTCCTGGCCATTTCTGCACGAGAGCTAACAGCCAGCTCAGATCCCTTCTGCTTTTAATAGGACTGATTCATACAGGGCTGAGCACAACAAGAAATTTTTGTCAAGACGAAAACTTCAAGAATTTAATGACATTTTCAGTACAAATAATACTGAACAATAAGTTCTAAGTGGGGTTAGGGGCAGCAAGTCCCTCCCCACAAGGTGAGGGCTCTGGGAGAGCATGGTAAGCTCCCACAGAAGGATCCGGGATGGAGCCCCAGCCGCAAATGCATTTTTGGGCATAGAAAAACCTTTATAATGCACACAGTGGGTACAAGATTTGGTTAGTTTTCACTGTGTGTGGCTTGGTGGTATAATGGTAACATGCCAAACTGGTAACCCGAAGGTTGCAGGTTCGACTCCCACCCGGTGCACTGCCAAGCTGTTCACACACATGCCTCTGTTCATCAAGCAGTATAATTTGGTACTGGTCAAAGGGCAGTGAAGCTCTGTGGCTGGGAAGGTAACGATAGATCTGGCATTGCACTGTGACTGGCCACATGTCCACCTATGAGCTCAATGAAATAGAAAGGTAGATAAGCACCCCACCTATGCTCCAGATGGGGCATAGCCCGGTTTGCCATTTGCCTGGAGTTTTCATTGCGGAGATTATGTGTTTAGAATTGTTATCAAATATGCTTTAATAATTCAGTACAAGTGGACAATTTTCAGGGCACTTTGTAGATTCCAGGACAGTGTACCAAATTTTAGGAATTTCAGGACCATGCTCAGGCATGTTCATAGATGATAAGTGAGGCAGAAAGGGAACGAGGTCTGGTAGAATTTGAGGTTCTGCCCCTATGTTGTAGTTGACAATGAAGCATGAACACTTGTCACCAACACAACATAGCAACAATGAAAAAATGGAAATACCTGGACACAAGGAACACATTATGGTCAAAGTCAACAGCCCAATGAGCTATATTTCACTCAGTTCAGCTACATGGCTATTGGCTAATTAAAACCCAAAGCATGCACTTACATATAAATACAGTGGTGTACACATACAGAATATTCAAATAGTGCTGCAGTAAAACCGAAACTGTGCTCAGCAGTAGATGACTACCAGCACTGTTAACTACTGTACACTAATAAATTATGCATACAGTGACAACAATATTTTCAATTCCATTGTCCAAATGCTAATGCTGAATAATAAGTAGGCTGGTCAATCCTTAACAGAACTTTCAACACAAAAGGCAAATATCAAACTATAGAATATTCATTAGAAATGTTTACACTAACGCATAAAGCCGAAAATATTACTGGCTACCATAAGATACAATGAAAAGATTTTAGCCTACAGTGCTTACTGTTTGAAAGTCTAATGCAAAGACTAACAGAAAATTTAAAAATTTGATGAGCTTGAAATGCAGTAAACACTAAGCAGTCTAGTAATGCATGATTCAATAAATTTCCTGTTATGAAGCCTTCAAATACAAACAACTCTCATATAAGTATAAATTGATACTGGTCAAAGGACATACACACAAACTGACAGTGAATCAGCAGTTGTTATAATGCAACACAGCACATCAGGCAGGCTGCACATTTTGTCTGTACATTACAAGAGTGCACTAAACACTTGGCTAAAACACTGAAACTAAAAATTAAAAAAAAAAACAGCTATGACCTATGTGTATGGCAGCACTTTCGTATAATGGCAACTGTAAAACATCTTCGAACTATGATCTAGACAATATATATTCCCAAATAAACATACTAATTTAATTTATTTCAACAAATCAGTTTCATGCATTAGAAACAAATTATGACCTACACAGACTACAAAATAGCAGTAATATTTTATGAGAGGAAAATACTATAACAAAAGCACAGTTAAATCAACTCATCAAAAATATGTTTCGTACATTTTCCATCCAAAATGACATACGTAAAATTATGATTCTTTGAATATAAATTAGAGTCATGGCATTTCTATAGCTCATTTCTTGTAACGTACATGTCAGAGACCTGGTCCGGGCTCTGGGCTGGCGGGGGATCACGTGACGGTATACGGACGGTAGAGGCGGGCTACCGAGCTATGGCCCGTCAGACTGTGACGAACTGACGTGCTGATCGGTCGATATGGGACGATACGGGGTCGTTTGGATTAATGTTTTGCTGTAAATAAATGCTTAAACTTTATTTCGTTGAATTGTGTCCATTCCTACACGTGCGGGAGCTCCGGGATCCGACAGTACAACTAGTTACACTGATGTGACTATGCTTCTATTAACTACTTCTATACTTTGATACTCCTGGTTCGATGGCAAAAGGAACAATTATTCACAAAACAACACTTGTGGAAAACCCAGCCTAGAGTGACATAACTTTAAAAAGTGAACAGTTCAACAAAACCAGAAACATGCAGTACCACAGCATCAATGATAAATAGGTTTTTCAAATTAAAAAAAAATCAAAATATCAACACAAACGTTTGTTACTGTCAGTGAGTGAGTAGGGTTTAACATCCCACCCGACACAGTATAGGTAATTTCAAGGATGGCCTGTTCAGGCAGAATGCACACAAACACAATAATGGAACGGTAAGTCTAACTTTTCAATAAACAGAAAGTTTGACCTTTATAGAAACACAAAGCACAAAAATGAGGTTAACCTAAAATTGTAAAAACTCCCATTATATGCGTGCATATGTAATTAACATAATGGTAGTTCTAATAATCTTCCCTGTTATCCTCCAGACAGTCATCAATGTGATAGTGTTGTCTATTGGAGGACAGGGAGCATTACTGTCAATGGCTTGGCTCCTACCCTTGGATTGTTTAACACAATATGCACAATGCACGTTCACTCTAGTACTTTTAGCGTTGTCACCGAGCACTATAAGCTGTCATTCCTTTACAAAGCAATGATGTGGAATTCCTCAACCAAATAAATTAACAAGAATGGAGAGTCACATATGTAAGCCCGTTTGTTATGATTCTGGAGACAGATTCATGCCAAAGCTGTCACCAGAATGAAATTACACTGTTATTTAACAGAGAGAGAGAAACTTGCCTACAGTTTTTACAAGGTGTGCTGACGACTAAGGGTTAAACAGAATACCCTACATGCTACAGTTACAAAGCACCACCATGCCATCCCCAAACTGCAACACAATCAATGAAAAAATAAAAACTGCTAACTAGCATGCATACGTCAAATCCAAAAAAAACATCAAAAATGCTTAAAGGTCCACGCTACATAAGAGCAAACATGTAAAAAACGTAGTTGCCACTCTTCCTATTAACAAACAAATTTGCACTAGCAGCCTGTTCGCATTATTTACAGCGGCAGGCAGAACTGACACCAATGTTCACAGAGCATACAACTCCAGGAATGCTTGTACAAACTGTATGCTGCAAAAATACCTGAATCTACTGCATTACTGTGTGCCTAATGATAATAGTTAGCTTAGATGAATATTAACACCCAACATTTGTCAGACATTGAAGGAAGCTCTCCGAGTTCCACAACCATTGAGGAATCAGTTAGATGCCAATGATGACATAACAACCATATCCATATCTTTGATTTGAGGCTCATATCTATTAGTAATGACATTTTAAAATGCTATTTTTGAAATTGCCTGTTTAGTCTAAAATTTACTAACTTCAATGCTACAGCATGTTGGAAACTAGTTTAGGGCAAATCCTAAGACCTTTTCAGAATAGCAACTTGTACACAATTTCTTCACATCCTAAAAATGTGCATTATGAATGCATACTCCGAAAACAAAATCACTTCCTCAAATGCATTATACGAGTAACATCGGTAGATAAATAATAGGATCAATAAACTAACAATTGTACAGGTTATCTATCTTATGTGGTTATTTTCAATCAGTCATTAGCAGACTTCAAATGATGGAGTCTAAGTGCACGTTAATATATTTTCATCAAAACAACATATCACCAAAGATGAGCCCAGTGCCTGTTTGATGTGTTATTTCAACATCAACATTCATGCTTCAATTAGTTGCTTGCTTTAAACTCAACCAATACAGATTCACCAAGACAGAATACAGGAAAGATGAAAGAACCTCAGTAGGGAAAATCCCACTAAATGATAAAACACTGCATCGATACTATTCTATACATCTCAAAGTAAGTAAGTGGGTTAATGGAGCAAAGCTGCTGGTTTAAACATAAATGAGTCTGAATCTTTACAGTAGCAAACTGTACCCTTCAGAAACCAGGAAATAATAAAGAAGCCCAATAACAGCACAAATGTCAGTCAACTCAGCTTGCTGCTGAAGTTAATTTGTTTACACAAAATGTAAGTGAATGATGATCACTGAGTAACATTTATACACCAAACTGGAGCTTTATGATACAGTTCACCAATAACCAGCATGTATTTTTTAAAATATCAGCATGCATGAAAACTTCACACCAAATGAAACGAGAAATCTGAGCTAATGCTAGTGAGATGTGCGAGAGCCTATGGCAGTTCCTGTTCGCAGGTAATCTTGGTCAATCTCCATCCATTTCGTCACAATTCACTCTTTTGCAGCCAAAAATTGCCAAAAAATCACGCAAAATCAATAGTTTTAGGGTTTAAGGTCATTCAAAGTCATCGATGTTGACATTCCAAAGAAGCTCGTCGCCAGTGCTTGTTATGATAAGCAGCATGTCTGTGCCTATCGGCAACCATTGTCACATTAGCTATCTGAGCCAATAACAGTAGAGGGGTGCCCCTCTTTCGCCCCCTCATTCGTGAGCACCGCTTTCTGCCAGTGGCGTGAAATTTTGTCACGAAATACTAGAGACACTAAGCTATCATATTGTGAAATACCAAAGTCTCTATCTCAACTGATCTTGAAACGGTACCGGATTGTGACAGACAGACAGACGGACGGATGGACAAACGGACAAATGGACAGAATTACCATAGCTAATATATGCTATAGCTAGCTAGCTAGCTAACGCGCTAATGCATGCTACAGCTAGCTAGCTAGCTGTCGCACGTAAAAATGGAGGTAGAAATAACAACATCACCAATTCAGCATCGACCTTGGTGTAACCTAGTAATTTGCATAGAAACCTGGCTATCTCCCCGCTAAATGCGTAAATCTTTGTTAAGCAGGTAAGTAATGGCTGCCACAATGATGATGAATGGCAGTGACCACTGACCATTAGGTGCACTGTACCCAGTGCATCGATGAAATTGTTCTCACAGTTGAACGCTAATACAAGTACGATGGTCCGTATGCAGGTAGGAACATGCCGGCTCTTGCTGTCAACTGATTGGCAGCTCAATGTCAATGAAGCGTATCAGTCGCTCAAGGTACTGTTCATGTAACTCTATGTCATTGTGTCCCGCACCGTCAACCCATAATGGCTCCACAGTCCGGGGACAGCGCTGGTAGATCATCTGACCGTGGGAAAAGTCGATCACTTCGTCATCGGTTCCATGGATCACGAGCACCACCGACGTAATACGAGACACTTTGTCGATGCTACAAATTTAAACACAGAAGTCACAAAGTGGAAAATACACACCAGCTATTAATGCAATGATTGAATACACAAAACTACCATGAACAAAGAAAACTGTCCCCCAGTTAATGAAAACATTACTAAAACACGACAGCTAACATTATTTAGCATGACTAGGGTAATGGTAACTACTATATTTATACTATATTTGAGAGTTACCATCAGAGTTGACTCCGAAACAGCACGACGTACGGCGGTGAAATTTTGCATGCATACCCGTGTCGTATGTGGCCGTGCTATAAGCTCGGTCAGATGTTGCTGTCCCTTTGAAAAAATTGTACTTTTTGAAAGAAAGTGTTTCCACCGTTGCAGCAAAACCAGCAATGGTCGGATGGAAGGAGACATTTTATTGGCTGCGGCGTTGCATTGCCACTCGCTGGCTTATGAGCACTATATGCCAGCTGTTGATTAGAAACATACAACAGCCTCTATTCTGTCGCTGCAGTAACGTCGCGGTGGTGGCAAGGTAATACTGTAGGCCTAAGCCAAGTAGGCCTACTCAAGGTGCATTAAAGTTAAACTGATCGGATGTCCACTGGTGCCCACTGCCAAAATCCACATTCCACAGATTTTCTTAGGTGCAATATAATGCCAGGACGTCGTCAGCTAAACTGTACGGTATGGCAGTGGCCACTTTCCAGTAGTAGACACAAGGCTACAAAAGAAATAGCAGCTGCACGAGTGCCCAGCATCGTGGCAGAGTGTCTGAGAGATCAAGAGAAAGAGGAAGGAGAGAAAGACAGCCAGACGTGCTTTGTATTGTGAAATACAACCCATATTTTGTCTACTGCAGGGAAAGGTTAGTTGTAGTCATATCTACAAATTGTGCAGCAGTTTATGTGCAGACTGCGGATATCTGTGGACACTCCATAGCTTATCTTGTGGAAGCAGAACTAAGGCTGAAGGCCGAGATCGAACGCTGAGGCTGAGGCCAGAAGGGCCTAAAGTCAAAGCTGCAGGCCGAGGTGAGGCCCAAAGGGCTAAAAACTCATAATTACATTACTACAAATGTACACTTTAGAAGTTATTCTTTTGCAGTGAATTTTGCAACAAACTGTAACCAAAGTCAGAAATGGGTTAACTGAGTACCATTTCTTACAAGTGTCAACTTTTGTTTAATGCATATGAATTGGTGGTAACACTGGCACTGTCAAGCATGTCACCTGCCACAGGTGAATAATCTGTATACATAAAAGATGAACACTTCAAACAATGTTTCACAAACAGTATTCAGCGATCAACTGATACTCTTGCATAGATTTGAATGCATTTATCCAAAACACGAAATAAAACAAACCAAGTTCAACAACACGGATAATTAGTGTTGTTATGGTTATCGAAATCGGCACTGAAACTGCGGTTTTTTAGCAATATCAAACGTTACCGAAACCACAGTTTTAGACACTCTATTTCAGATGGTTTCGGTTTTTTGGTTTTCGAAACGACGCAGCTCTAATGTCTAGTGCCATGAACGTTAGGCCAAATGACGTTCATCGATGACTAACTATGTAATTAGTGCCAATGTCACTTAGAGAAGCAGTGTTTGCTAAATACAGTAAAACTGTATTTACTCTACCTTTATATGGCTGTATAGGTTTGCATAGCAATTATCTTTCAATTTAATCCACACTGTTCCATGAACTTGCCTCCTGTGCTCAGAATCCTGATAATCTATAACACGCATAAGGGCAGCAGTAATCTCCACAAACAATGTCTTCACTATCGGCGTCGTTCTGTGTCTCTCCTTGCTGACCGGCTGACCGCGTCCGCATGTTTCTGCACGTGTCACCCTCTCTCCCTTCCCATCTTTTCGTCCGTCTGACTCCTGGTCTACCGGCTTGTGTAGGCCTACATGATAAACGTCTACCACCCGCCCCTGTTGTGCTCAAATTACAGACGTTTTGCTCCTTTGACATTTCGCCCTTGTATATTTTGCACATTATAAAATTGTGCACGACGGCCAAAACAGATGGATCAAGAATACGACATCTGCGGAGCGAAGCATCTTAGTGGGTGAAGCATCCTGATACGACTCGCTTGATCTGTGCAGTTTCACGTCATGTCATCGCCGTCGCTTGGCAAGTTGCAGCCGCCGAAAAGTCGGACATTGTGGATCAAACGTGCTTGTTGTCATGACGCAAGCAAGTATGCATTAGTGGTTAATCACAGGCGTGCGGTAGCACAGCCCTGTGTTAATGGCGACCGGCTAAGTAAAGGGAGAATGGCAAAATTCGACCCCGCGCAGATCCAAAACCCCTGAACCGATTGACACAAAATTTGAAACAGGTGATTTGATTACGTCGGCGAGACGACCCCCATGCAAAATTTCGTGCAAATCCGTCCATTGGGGGCTTCTCGGCAAATGGGTGAAATATAACGAAAATTTTTCTCCGATATATATACCTTTTTTTTGCTGACCGACCTACAGGTCAGACCGCCCGGCGGATTTTCACACATGATGGCTCAAATGACGCGGTCTCACACAAGGGTCAAACCTTTTTGGGAACCGAAATTCGAAGTTAATATCTAACCCCCGAAAAATCCCCCCAAAGTCGAAAATTTGGCCCAAAAACAGACTTAAAAATTTTCAGCCAAAAACGCTCCTGTATAAAAATTTCACCTATAAACGGCCCCTAATCGTCATCGTAGGCCCATAAAAGTTGTATAATGAATAGGCAATATGGCCTCGGGAATTCCAAATATGTGGTCATTTTAGACCCATACCCACAGGTCACGTGACACGGGGCATGCGCAGTCAACGTTTTTGCCTTGAAAAACATGCCTCTGTATAAAATTTTCACCTACAAACGACCCCTAATCGTCATCGTAGCCTCATAAAAGTTGTATAGTGAATAGGCAATATAGACTTGGGAATTCCAAATATGTGATTATTTTGGCCCCCCTGCTTATAGGTCACGTGACACGAAGCATGCGCAGTGAACTTTTGGCCTTGAACATGGGCAAATGCAACTTTGAAGCTTTATATCTCCGCAAGAAGTGTAAAGTTTTACATCTTGGTCATGATAATAATAAAGCCACATACAGTATGAAGAATGATGGTGTAGAGGTACCGCTGGAACACAGTACCAAAGAAAAGGATCTGGGTGTTTGGACAGATGACAAGCTAAAGTTTGCAGGGCATGTGGGGCAAGTTGTGGCCAAATGAAGTCAACTGCTTGGACTCATTAAAAGATCATTTGTACACAGAGATGTGGATGTCATTAAAAAACTGTATATGGCACTTGTGCGACCACATCTGGAGAACGCAAATGTAGTGTGGCATCCGAGATACAAGAAGGAGATAGAACAACTAGAAAGGGTTCGGAGGCGGGCTACAAAGTTAGTGTGCAGCTTACAAAATCTTCCATATGAGTCACGACTACGGCAGATGGAATTACCATCCTTAGTGTATCGTCATTACCGCGGTGATATGATCGAGGTGTTTAAATATCCGCATGGAACGTACTCAGTCAGATCAAATGAACTTCTGCCAAGAGCACCAGTGACTGCATTGAGAGGACATGACCACAAGCTGTTGAAGAGGCACTGTTGTTCGCACGTTAGGTCGTCATTCTTCTCTTACCGTGTGGTAACCTCGTGGAATAACTTGCCAAACGAAGTGGTGTCTGCGCCATCATTGAACAGTTTTAAAGGAAGATTAGACAAATACTGGAAAGACTGTTGTTATTATCTGGATCCTGGAATATTTATTCGACGGCCGGTGAACAGCCAACAGGTCAACCTGGCCTAACTTCAAAGGCTGAAGAAGAAGGTAAAGGTAAGGTAAAGGTAAAGGTAACGGTGCAAGATAGACGCATGGTTCCAATGGACCACCAATAGGAAACCACATATGCCGAGTCCAATGGTCAAGTGACCGATGACGTCACGTGACCCCAAAAGATCAAACTCGTGACCCCAAAATCTTTGAAGCCCCGTATCTCCATATCCGTGCAAGATAGATGCACGGTCATCATTGACCACCAATAGGAAAGTGCCCACGCCGAGTCCGATGGTCACGTGATCGATGACGTCACGTGACCCCAAAAGCTTTGGGGCCCCATATCTCCATAACGGTGCAAGATAGATGCATGGTTACAATGGACCGCCAATAGGAAACCACATATGCGGAGTCCAACGGTTACGTGACCGATGACGTCATGTGACCCCAAAAGGGCAAACTCGTGACCCAAAAATTTTTGAAGCCCCGTATCTTCGTATCTGTGCAAGATAGATTCATGGTCATCATTGACCACCATTGACGTTCCGATGACGTCACGCGACCCCTAAAGATCAAAATCGTGACCCCCAAAATATTTAAGGTTCAGTGTCTTCATGCATGCCATGTAAAGCAAATATTTTATAATTGACCATCAACATAAAAACTTTATTATTGTAATAAAACAGCAAAAATAAATGTACAAAACATCAGTTTATACACTTGTTAACGGTGACATGCAATGAGTGACACATCGAAAACAGCAAAAATCATAAAAAGGTGATATTATTCAACAGCACATTGACAGTTAGGCGATGTCGCCGTTAACAAGTGTATAAACTGATGTTTTGTACATTTATTTTAACATCATGTGCTATATAAATTCATGTTTTACTTACAGGTACTAACTTTCGGGATTAGTTTGCAGGTTTATAACTCAGTGGTTGATGTTGTGCAATGTCGTATGAAGTTTGTCTCTTGCCGCTGCAACGGTGCGCCATGCGGAAACTATCGTTAGTGGGCGCCGTGACCATCTGCTCTCCCCCTCCCCTTTCTCCCTCTCTTTCTCTCTCCCTCTCAGTAATGCTCGGTCGCCTGCCCACCCATAGAGCTTGCTCTGGCAGCCATCTAGTCGTGAGCGGCAAAGCACCCCTGGCAGGTGCGTTATCATTGCGCATTCACGCTGGTTTTGGTGCTAGTCAGAAAACCAAACTGTATAGAACCTAAACCGCGTTTTTTTCCCCAAAACCAAACCAAAACCGACCGACCTCAGCCAGCGTGAAACTGTAACAACACTACGGATAATTAAAATAATTAAACAATTCTGAAATATACAAATAAAGCAAGTGGTCAAAATTTTACCTGGGAAATGCATCAAAACACCAGGTTCTTTTTGTTTCCGGAAAAGCCACACGCATCCCAGACATAAGAGGCGAATGCAAGATAACGCCACCGATCTCGTAGCGGGCAGCCAAATCAATGGTTGGTACAGTGCCAATGCTCTGGCCGTACAATATGACGTTCTCCGCACAGATGCCAAATCGTTTACCAAGGCACTGCCATGCTGCTTCGATGTCAGCATACAGGTTACCTTCCGACACACTGCCAGTGCTCCGGCCATAGCCACTGTAGTCGTATGTCATAATGTTACACCGTAAACGAGAACCAAGACCGACCAAGAAGCTCGTCATCTGACCCAGATCAACTGCGTTTCCATGACTACAACAAACAACAATGCAGTGCTCAATTAAACTGATTATGAAATGACACAAAATGCAAGATGACCAAAAAACATCACAACAGCCTCTTATACCTGGGTTTTAATGACAGATATTCTACTAACGTCAGCAGTTCACAGTTCAAATGTAAATCGTGGATGCTGTGATGGTTTCAACAATGTCTCCTAAAAGATTCAGATGCACTTTTTAAAAGGATCGTTATTCTGCAAATTTCCTGGAGTAGCAGAACTTTTAATAAAGGTCACTGCTAGTGGTAGATCGGCGATCTTGCACTAGACAGCAGAAAATTACTAGCGGTAGATCGCCACTTACCTAATTACATTTATCCCGTTGTCAGTGTAAGAATGCAGCCACATTTCTTCTTTGCTGCATTGATAAGACTGTGGTTGCAACTGCAAAGTTATAAATTACCAAGCATTAAATAACATTTATTGAAAAACACCATAGTTCTAAGTCTGTGTTACAAAAAACAGTTTCGCTTGAGATGGACTCTAATAATACTAAATAAACCTGATTTAAATATGTGACAGTGTTGTGGCAAGGTCTGTAGACCTTCTATGTCTACCAGGCAAATAAATTTTACCACCTTCCCAATTATGTGTCTACCCGATCTACCTCTAGCAATTTTCCAGTGCTTACAGCAAGATCAGCGATCTACCGCTAGAATTATTGTTAAATAAAAGTGTTTCAGAATAACGCTCTGCCAGAATATAGCATAAATTACAAACATCCAATCAACAAAGTCAGCAGCAGATACAGTACCTGAAAAGTATTGTGTACTTGGCGTGAGGATAGCAGTGGATGTATATGCAGGCGATCGTTTCTCCACGGGACGTGCGCGTCACGAACGGCTCGATGCAGTCGAGTTCACGCTGCGTGAACTGCCACTCAGCTTCTTCAGTCAGCTCCAGCTTCTTCTTCACTACTCCGTCTGCGCTGATATCATCAATGATGGCGTACGTCGGCGGTGGAGGCATAAAAGCCAGCTTAGCAGCGATGCGAGCAGGACACGGCGGGCAGCAAAAAATTCCGCACAGTCGCTTGACAGCGTTCCAAGTCATGTTGTTACTGCCGCCGCTCATTTTGCGCCGATGCTTCTAGTGTTTACTAACAGGAATTAAAAGTGTAAACAAGTTCTGCAGTCCTCTGGAAGTGTACAGTCGCCGATAATATTACTGCAGCATTACCCAGCAGTCTACTAAACGACGAAGCAGTGACAGCAGACGACGAACGATCCAAATTCAAGTATCAAAAACAGAAACGCAATACAAAATTAAAACAGAAAAACGAAACAACAAAATCACAAAACATTCAACGCCGCCATGTTTTGTGATGTCATATGCCATGTCACAATAAATAAGTAAAAATCTTGCATGTCTTGTTTTGCATTTGATCTACCAAAGATTATAGAGCGAGCAAAAGCTGTTGCCGGAGACGGCCGTCAAAACACCAACCGTTCGGACGGCCGTCCGGACCGCCACTATGACCCCTTCTTTACGGTGATCTGCGATGCCGACGGATGTTGCACTGGGCCTAGTGGAGTTCAATAACTTTGCATGTCTAGTGATCATTTCAGAAACGACAATATTCAAAATTTGCAGTTTCGTTTGTTGTTGTTTATAGATTTTTTGAACACCTATCAATTTTGCATCACTGCTAGAAGAACAAAGAAACAATACCACTAACATCAGAATATTTGACTAGAACTAGACTTCCTGATGAAACTGGCCATACGTCGATCTCCAGTGGCGGATTCAAGGGGGCATGGAAGGGGGGGCGCCCCCCCCGTTGACTGAATGCATCTTAAAACGAGTTAAAAATTTGCACGAAAATGCATTATTTTTGCCTAAATTTTTCCAAACCCCTCCCCAGACC
>Ga0209367_1002854_pt1 | contig 23135 bp, 10 predicted proteins | sample WorMetLIZISLAND2_FD_187412 | JGI IMG/M metagenome (GOLD analysis project Ga0209367, IMG submission 187412) | Marine gutless worms symbiont microbial communities from Max Planck institute for Marine Microbiology, Germany - Olavius geniculatus... ... | reverse complement strand
ATTCTCTAGCGCGTGTAAAAATTTGGGGGCGCAGCACCCCCTAGGGGCCGAAATATGGTCTTCCGAAAAATGCGACTTAGGGTAGGTCAACATTAACGCTTATAACTTGGTTCGTAGTGGACGGAATTTCACAAAATTTTTTTTGTTCAACGCGGAATTAATCGTATTTGATAACGCCGTTTAGATTATGTCGATACCTCTATCCAGTTTAGAGATATTTGCGGTCAAACTCGAAAGTTGTCGTAAAACGTACTAAATTTTGGACGTTTTTTGCCCTCCTAAATTTTAAGGGGGCGGTGCCCCCAAATTTTGTACCTGCTTTAACACCCCAACCTAGAGCCGCGTCAAGTGCCAAAGTTTCGTTGGGCTATACCTCCTAACTCCCAAGTTATAAGAGCTCATTTATTGCAATTTAAGCCAATTTTTGACCCCCCTCTGAAAAAAGTTATAAGGGGGGGCCGCCGTCCCCGGTGGGAGGTGCGCTAGTAAGACTTGGTCACTCTCTAGCGCGCGTAAAAATTTGGGGGCACAGCACCCCCTAGGGGCCGAAATATGTTCTTCCGAAAAATGCGCTTTAGGTGGGTACGATTTCACATCGAGATCTCCAAGGTCACTGGACCGAACTTCACCGGACTTGATTCGCCTAACGCAGGAGGAATCGCAGTAGACGGAATAAAAATCCGATTTTGAATATCTTCATCCGTTTCGGATATTCGCTGGCGAACTTCGAAGTCGTCTGAAATCGGGCCAAATTTTGCATGTTTTTCGCCCCCCCCGCATTATAAAACTTGGCCTAGTACTGACCATCGTGCAAAATTTCAAGCCGGTCAGCCCACGCATCTCGGAGATCTCATGCTCGGAAAAAAAACATCATGCGTAAAACAGAAGTCCTTCCGCAAACTATCGTTTTCGGGCGGACTAAAAATCTAGGTAGCTATACCACCTGTGTATGAGCGAGTGACTTACTATCTATCCAACCACCATCCAAGTCAACTCAACCTTCTATCCCTCCTGGATAAGTAAATCAATCAATCAACACTGCCTACTGGGCTGGAAACCACGCTGAGCAACATGTAACACTGTGTGATTTGCCATAGATCAAAGATGGTTTAGTGCATGCAACTTTGGGACTTGATCGGAGATAATCTCAATAACCATTTTTCCATCGCCAATTAGTGACTAATCGTCCATCAAATCTACCATCAAGTTAATGGTCGATTATTGGCCGATCAAGTCAGATAAGTGATAATTAAACACGGCGATCTGCAATTTGTTGCTTCTTCGCACCAGAAACATCGCTTCACTTTGCCAGTCAAAACGCCAGTTCACGCATTAAAACAAAGTTCCAGGCATGGCAATCAATCACTACTGATCAATTATACTGTGTACAGTGTTTTGTGGAGAAATAAAATGGATATACGCTCCCGTGTTGATTTACGATAGAACGTATTTTTCACAGCAAACGATATGGACAATATCGTTGATATGACAACGTTTACTGGCTATGCAGTCCACTCGCAGTGCATGCTGGGTAACTTAAAACAACACTGCAAATCGAGGTCACTGTCAGCCAATCAGATTGGCACAAAGTAGGCTCAGTTGACGGTGAATCAACAAATCATGGATCACGTAATTGGGAGACCAAAAATGTATGGAAAAACGAAAGACAGTTGATCGACGATCAATTCACGACATCAAGCTGATCGAAGATCAGTAAATCGGAGATCAAATTTGATTTGATTGACGATGGAAAAACCGGACCTAAATCTTACAAACTTTTGCCAAAGCGAAAAACAGACCAGTTGAGCGGAATGCTGCTCATGATCTGCTTCTCTGCTAGTTCGTTGAGTATGGCTTGCTTCAGCTGGCCGACAGACATGCCGTGAGCCACTACTGTATCATGCAAGAACTTCACCGGCTGTGTGACATATGCATATACGATCCAATACAATAAGATATTAAATGCGCCAAAACTGACAGGCAGTTTAAAGGTCCGTCGTCGCCAAAATTAACATATACATTTTATCCATTTTCCTAAAAGTGCAGAATTTTATGATAACTTTGACAGTAATATCGGCGCCCAGCGTTTTGTCAACATGGAAAAAATTACTTTTGAAGTCAATGATCTACAAAAATGACGTAGAAAACGCGCCGCCATGATGACTCGCGGTGACGTCATGAGTTTAGCCTATAGACGTCATGAATTAATATTCATGACGTCTATAGGCTATGGCCTAGCCTAGAATGATGACGTCATCTGCTAGCCATTAATATTCATGATCTATATGGGCTAGGGTTATGACGTTACCGCAGGCAGTGATAGATTAGAATATTTCGCATAATGTAACGTAATGCCGCATTTCGTTTGAATTCACACATTAATTTCATATATTTATGAAGCTCAAATCGACATATTATATATGCGAGGTTAAATGTCTAATTTAAATCTACAGAAATTGCGCAAGAGAGTTTGACCGTGGCCACGGACCTTTAATCTAGCAGAAAAACTAAGAAAAACTTAAATGTTTGAAATAAAAATGAAATGACAGCGACTAAAGCAGAAGTACACTTATAATGAAAAACAAATGAAAATCAAGAAACTGACTGAAATCAAAACAACCAAAAAATAACCATGAAAAAACTGAAGCAAGTAAAACCGTTAAACGAGTTCGAATAGCTGTGAAATTAGTCCCAGAGAATCACACTGACGTAGTCGCAGTGATCAAAGTTATGGTCTCGAGCTGCATCAAAGAGAAAAAATAAAGTCTTTGTCTTGGTGTCAGAAAAATAAGTTATTGGTCTTGGTATTGAAAAAAGTCTTGAGTTCACATCACTGGCACATAGTCACATATACATTAACAATGCATATGCAAGCCATAACGCTATCGTCCACATTGGAAATAGTGCCCAGAATGTTAACTAAATCATCAACCATTACTCACATATCTGCAAAAAGTGCAAATGTCAGTTGATACCCAAAATGTTTACACACACAAGAAAAGTGTCAAGTATATTACACAAAAAAACTAAATAGTAACTGAGCAAAAGAAATACAGAATACGTAGTCATTTGCAATTGTTTTGGACCAATTTCAGCATGAAATCAAAGACTCAACCTCCAACATCTGAGTTGACAACACCTAAATTAAAGCCAAAATGGTGTATAAATGTAGGCAATACAGAAAAGATGGATACCACATGCCGAACGACACATACAGCAGCCTGGTTTTAATGATCGGATACTGAAAATATCCTGCACATAAACTACCTTCTTGTCCTCGGGCTTGAAAAGATAGACTCGGACGCGGTATTCTCCAGTCTTCAACGGACAGCCGAGCTTCACCCTGAACTGCACGACGATCATACACAAGTCTCGACAATAACTGAGATAGAGTTGCAAAATAAGAGTTTACCACTTTAACAACAGTCACACCTTCTTCTTAATATAAAGCATTATTCACCAAGAGATGGACGATTGCCAAAAATAAAACATAAAAACTGCACATCGTGATGTTGGTACAAAATTACTAAGTTTGTCAACACCAACTTGCTGGTCGTCACAACTGTTCAAAATTTTGCCTCATTCACATTAATCACACATGACCCAAACACCACACATTCAGAAATATATTCACAAATTCATATTATTGAGCGCATCCAGCCAGCTTAACTGTCAGAAAAATGCACAAAAGTTTAGTTACTGCTAAGCTATCAACAAGAAAACCTAGCTAATGCAAAGAGAACACGCGACAGCAGTGCATGTATGAAGGCCCACTGCCCACTAGGGTGTTCACGCTAAGTTAATACACAAATACCAAAATCTCCATCTGCATTGCATAACGAGTTAGTTGTGTGGCAACACCTTGCGAACGCTATAGAGTTGTGTCGCAGCCCAAAATCGCTAAAAATCCATAAAAACCCTATTGTGGCGTTCAAGGTCATCCAAGGTCATTGCTCTGGGTGGCAATCAAAAGCCCGTGTACAACTTCCTATTAGTGATTAATAGTAACCTAGACCCTATCTGGCACCGTTCCTGAGATACAGCGACTTATTGGCTCAAAATCGCGAAATTTTTCTACCCCCTCTCATTTTGCGTCCTCACTAGGGGTGAACCCTTTCGAAATTATGAAAAAGCTTTACGGTTCCTGAAACTAGAGTCTTCCGGGCAGCTGACAGTCAAAATTTGGTAATCTTAGCTTGTACCATTTTTGACTGATCCATCCATGTGACAGATGGACAGAGAGACGGATGGACAGAATTGCGATGGCTAAGTCATGCTATAGAAGTACCTACTGTCACGCGTAAAAATCAGTGATGCCAGATCAGTACAAGAAATATTATTAGATTGTGACCTTGCACGCATCATTTTCTTTTGTATTCTTTTAGGAGCTTTTTCGTTCCTTTCGGTTTGTATTAGAGACGCGGCATTTAATTGAGAACCGTTTAATATTATACTAATGGTGACTGGTGTCGAGGTCGTTATTGGAAATTGTCTCCCCAAAGTTTATAAAATATTGCCCGATTTTAGGAACTGAGAAGAAAAAAGTTCCAATAATGGTCAATGATGCTGGTTGCCATTTGTCTTGTTATACCTCAATGCATGCATCTATCTGGCACCGTTACGGAGATATGGCGCCTCTAAGATAATGGGGTCACGACCTTGGCCTTTTGGGGTCATGTAACGTCATCAATCACGTGACCATGCGACTCCTGGCGGTCAACTTCCTATGGGTTGTCCATAGTGACCATGCATCTATCTGGCACCATTATGAATATATGGCCGTTTGAGGTTCTTCCAGAAAGGCTCTTCCAGGAACAGAGGTCGGTCATTGGTCAGTCAGTCAATCCTCAATATTACACTGATCTCATATACTCCTCTTCACTACGTTAGGAACGTAGCGCGTGAGGAGTAAAAATGAGCAATGGTGGATTACTCACATCACAGTTATCATCATACAGATTCAACGTTTCATACATTCGCTTCAGTTCCAACTCATCTCCGTTACTCAGCACACGATAAATCTGCACAACAGTAATAACTTACATGTACTTAAGCAAAACATTCACAAAGCAAAAACCTTCAATATTCAGGGTGGCCCAAAAAAGTAAGCTATTGCATTTTGTCCATATCTCTGCTAAATACTGACCAATTGTCACAATTTTTTCACCAGTAGACTCTGTAAGAAATCTGCTATTCAGTGGCATGCACACCACACTTGTTATGTTGCTACACTACCTTGTAAAACATAAATATAAAAAAACTAGCAACATTTACATATAAGCAGAAGATAAAATAGTTATTTTTAAAGTACTTAAGTAAAATGTTAAATATGAATCATAGTAAGTGTCAAAAATGTTTACACACAGCTACAGAGTAAGTTTTTTACCTTTCAGCAAAATAGTGCACAGCTCGTATAAAGCCGCACGATCGAAATACAATGCTCATGCAGTTAACTGAGCAAAATTCCAGCGGCAAACCAGCATTAATGTACATTGAAAATGTATGCACAAAAAACGGTTCAAATTATTTGAAATGATGTTCAGTACATCCTCCATTGTTCTTTACACTTACTGTAACTCATATTTAACATTTCAGTCAAATACTTTTCTTTAAAAATTTACCATTAAACCATCTGATGATCTGTAGAAATTGTTGGTTTGGGGATATTTGTTGAAAATTTAGTAATTCTAGCTTGCACCGCTTTTGACTGATCCACCTTTGTGACAGACAGAGGGACAGACAGAATTGTGATGGCTAAGACATGGTGAAAGCAGTAGCTGCTTTTGCGCATAAAAATGGTTCAAATTATTCAAAATAATGTTCAATACGTCCTCCATTGTTCTGTACACTTACTGCAACTCATATTTAACATTCCAGTCAAATACTTTTCTTTAAAAATTTACCATTAGACCATCTGCCGATCTGTAGAACATGTTGGTTTTGGAATATTTGTTTTACAAGGTAAAGTAGTGACTCAATAGGTGTGGCGTGCATGCCACTAAATAACAAATTTCTTACAGAGTCTACTATTAAAAAATTGTGAAAATTGGTCAATATTTAGTGAAGATATGGTCAAACTGCACTAGCTTACTTTTTTGGGCCACCCTGTAGATAATGTTGATTTCCAGCTATTTGTTTTATAAGGTAGTGTAGCGACAAAATGCGTGTGATGTGCATGCCACTAGATAGCAAATTTCTTACAGTCTACTGTTAAAAAATTGTGAAAATCGGTTAATATTTAGAAAAAATATGCACAAATTACAACAGCTTAGTTTTTATGGGGCCACCCTGTACATGCCCATTCATCCAAAAATTTCATCGAGATCCGTTCACCACAGTTCACAGAGCATCATAAAATAACAGATAAATGCATTGTCTAATCTGACAAAAACATCACTTCTGCCTGTCTACTTTGGCAGAGGTAATCAACTAACACCTAACGTTCTGCAGAACTGTATAGCATTAATGCAATCAACTGACTTCGCTCTGGACTAAGAAAATGGAGATCAGCACAGCCTTGTGAACGTTATGACTCTAGGAAAAACTTAACCATTTTACACAACGTTTTACATACGTAACCAGTAACTACACACATCAAAGTTATCCGCAGACACTCCGACATAAGGTCGCAGAAAATGCTTCAACGTCTTTATCATCATTCGCTTATCGATTGACGCCATCACGTCTGCATAACAACCATTCAACAGCACAACCGTACAGTATTCAGGCCCATCAGGAGGGTGGTAAAAAGATAACTGACCCTGGGTCCTGCGACGTTTGGAGGGCCCCGTCATTGCTGAAATATATAAATTACACCAGAATGTGCCATTAAAGAAAAAATCCAAAAATTTTCACTTCACATGGGCCCCATGAGAATGTTTTCCGACCCCGCTGTGGCTCTCGACATCCCTGACAGTATTACTCATCAGACGTAACAATGGTTCCATCAGAATAGACAATTATAATAAAATCGCAAACAGCCATAACAGCAAAGCGACATGTTAACCTCTGCTTTAACGATAATACTAATACTAGGAATATTGAACAGAAAGCTTCTTTGTAGATAACAGGACTAATGCACATACAGAACGACAGCAGTCACGCAATGTGCTAGAACAGGCTGAACTTCTCTTTCCTATGGGGAAGCCAAAAATTCGACCCGCACAGAATCAAAACCCCTGATCCGATTGAGATAAAATTTGGCGCGGTTGATTGCGTCAGCTAAATGACCCCTCACGCAGAATTTCATGTAAATCTGCCCAAGGGGGGCTTCTTGGCAAATAGGTAAAATATATGCAAAAATTTCTATAGCCATATACCTTTTTTTCTTCCACGCACCAACAGGTCAGACCCCTCAGCGGATTTTTGCACGCAATGGCTTAAACGATGTGGCATCAGGCAAGGGTGTGCTTCTTGGGGATTAAAAAATTAAAATTTAATATTAAACATATTTATTAGAAAAATTTGAAAAAATTACAATGGCGCTTATTGGGAAAATTAAACAATTCTTAAAACGGCCATAACTTTGGCTGTGTATAAGACAGAGTCATAATTTTTGGTTCTAGGGTATGGTTTTAGGGGATGGCCAATCCACTGGTGTTATTCAATTTTACCCCAGATCCTCCCTGGTTGCCATGGCAACGAAATTTGGGACAAAATTGGCTATAACTCGGTCTGTGTAAGAGATGCCTGCAAGATTTTTGCACCTATAAAGAGGGCGGGGTTCGGGAATGGGCCATTGAATACTGCCAATCGCATTTTCCCCCGACCGACCCACCCCTTGCCATGGCAACAAAATTTGGGACAAAATTGGCTATAAGTAGGCTTGTGTAAGAGATATCTGTGAGATTTTTGTGTCTATATAAGGGTTTCCAGGGATGGCCAGCGAATGTTGCCAATCGAATTTTACCCCGATTGACCCTCGTTGCAATGTGAACGAAGTTTGGGACAAAATGGGCTATAACTCGACATATGTATGAGATATCTCCGAGATTCTTGCATCTAACAAGGAGTTTTGACGGTGGAGCAAATAAATAATTTTAGTAAGTCTACCATAATTGACTTTTGTTGCCTTGGCAACAAAATTTGTAGAATTTTTGCCAAAAATTGGCTAGAACTTGGTTTACTTTGAAATGAGCTCAGACTTTAGTTTGACTCGACTTTATAGACGTTTGTGGTCGACCATTTTATGCAACGGTCCAATAACTACAATAATATGATTAGTTAAATTAGCATTATTTAAGTGTTTTCTGGGCCTATATTAAATGGGTGATGCGTGCAATATCAGTTTGTTTATTTATATGGCCATTTCGTGGATATAAAAAGGATTTTGTTCAGTATTGTCAGCAATGCAGACCAGCAGTGACGTCATGCCTGATGCATGTCGTCTGCTTTTTCAGTCATGTCATTAGTATAGGTAGTAAGTAACAGTTACAAGCGGCTTGGCTACTGTAAAAAATATCTGAAGTGCAATATCTTTGTAATTGATCACCAGTAGGAAAACAGTATTTAAGTAATAAAACAGCAAATATAAATGTACAAAACATCTGTTTATACACTTGTTAACGGCAACATTTGAGGACTTGCTTATCGAAAACAGCAAAAATTACCAAAAAATGATATTATTCAGCAGCACATTGACACACAGTCAGTGTGATGCGGGCAATATCACCTTTTGTATTTTTGCTGTTTTCGATGTGCAAGTCCTTAAATGTTGCCGTTAACAAGTGTATAAACTGATGTTTTGTACATTTATAATATACATATAACTAAATCATATTCAAGCACACTTCTTTTTTCTCATTTGACATGCATGCCAAGTGTATGGTTCACTTGGAGGGAAAGCAAAACCATAGTCCTATGCCCTGCCCCTTTTCAAATCGTGAATTTGACAAAGACCGAGCAAGCACAATAGAACTTCTAAATTACAGGTACAAACTGTAGCGATACTTCTTGTCAACATCTCGACATATGACAATAAACTTACAGCGTTCCTGGTTTGCAGTGTTGACGACAACGCTGGCGGTGAATCGCTGCGAGTGTCGGTCGACACTAAGCAGGCTGCTGCTATCAGCTGTTGCACTGGCGCTCCACTCATCACCATTGGTATCAATGTTCTTGAAGGCATTCTCCAGCCAGCCACTGGTCCCAGCTTCGGCCCCACCAGCAGCAGCTATGTTCTCAGCCCACCCGTGTGTTCCCGGCTCATCAGTTGCCATCGCAGGCTCACTGCCAGCAGCATACAATGAACTATCCGGCTTATCTTCAACATCGGCAGCAACCGCAGCACCTACGGCTTCACTACAGCCGTCCGGCTGCCAATCAGTGTCATTGTTCGACAGTTCTTTCTGAACAGCTTCGCTCGAATCTGCCAACCAACATATGAGGGCCGTTCACTGATGTATAGATTGTGAAAAATATTGTTGTCTGATACGATAAGGCCGGAAACTTTTGGGACAGCCCTCGTAATGCCATGTGCAGTAAATTTTATGACCACTGGCTGCGGGATTGTGGCAAGGAAGACATGATATTGCCTGTCTCGATAGCACTGCCAGGTTAGAAACCAATCAAAAAAGAAAACAATAAAACCAATAGAACAGATGGCAAATCCAAATTAAGCAAGACCTCCAAAGTGACTTGACTCTGTAAAACTTTTTACAGGTCAGAGGCCCTTTGCATCACTAGCCAATTCAGAGATATAAAAGCAATAAAAAAGTGATAGTGTTTAATGTAAAACTGAAAATAAACTGTGTAGAAACTGTGCTAGTTCTGGTAGCAGTGTTCATAATGTATATGAGAGGACTACTTTCTTTCAATTTCCACCACCAATTTAAGGACACATTTCAAACATGTGCAATCAGTTACTAGTCACTGTAAGATCCACTGAACAACTTAATACAACTGCAGCTCAAAAAAAACATAACAAGTGCATCACCATGATCAGCAAAAATTCAAATCACTAACACCCATGCATATAAATGACCACTAAAAGAATAAAAATTGCTACTAATTATACGCTACAAATACAGAGATGGATGATTGCAACGAACCATTGAGCGGAGGTAGATGAATTCTGATTCGTATCGTGTTGTCGAAGCGATCAAGTAGCTGGTAGAGTCGAGTCTTGGTGAAATCAACGACGCCAAGCTCCAAGCCAGAAGGCTCCACAAACACCTGCAAACATGATCAATAAATAGAGCATTTGCAGCGTATAAAAAGTGCAAGGAAATGCACATTGGACACCAAATCAACACAAAATACAAAACGATGGATGCAGAAAAGACTGTCCAGCTCCACACTACCAAGGAAGAAAAATCTTGGCATCTACACTGTCGTTAACTTACACAAGAAATTTGAGCTAATGCTCATGAGATGCGCGAAAGCCTATAGCAGTTCGTGTTCGCGAACTGTCAGTCTGTCTCCAGCCATTTCACTGCAGTTCATTCTCAGAGTGTGTGCTGCAGCCAAAGATCGCAAAATTTTCAAAGCCATCAACGTCGATACAACCGAAAAACTCGTCACTAATGCTTGTTGTGATAGACAGCATGCCCATGCCTATCTGCACTGTTTTCATGAAAGACTGGCCAACAGTGGTAAAATAACGACTTTTATGGGGGTACCATTCTTTGATGCCCTTGTAAGCAGGTTTCCTTGAGCCTAGAAAATCAAGACTTAGACTGACGAAGTCTACGTTCAATGCTGAAAATTTCATATGCAGCTTCTCCATGTCTATCTCAATTGATTTTGGTGCAATTCGCTCTTGAAATGTGTCTCGCAGCCCAAAATCACCAAAAAATCCATAAAACCCCTATTTTGGCCTTCAAGGTCATCCAAGGTCATTGAATTCGGAGAAATCAAGAGCCAAAGTACGACTTCCAATTAGTGATTAATAGCAACCTAAGCCCTATCTCGCACCGTTATGAGATACAGCGACTTACTGGCTAAAAATCGCAAATTTTTCCTCCCCCCTCTCATTTAGTGCCCTCATTCGAGGTGACCCCCTTCAAATTTTTGGAAAAGATTTACGGAGTCTTCCAGCCAGCCGACGGTAAAGATTTGGTGATTCTAGCTTGGACCGTTTTTGACTGATCCACCCGTGTGACGGACAGAATTGCAATGGCTAAGACGAGCAATAGCAGTAGGTGCTTTCGCGTGTAAAAACCCTGTTAATAGTAAAAAATCTTAACTTACCTTGTTGTTTTTGCCAAAACCAACGAGCTTCAACGAACGTTCAGGTTCTGAGAGCAGCCTAAGGTCCGAGTGGACATCAAGAACGCAGCGAATACAATCAACATCACGCTTCAGGTGTGATGCAATCTGATCCTTCAGTGCCGCTACTGTCTGCTGGAGATAGACACGTAATGTGAACGGAGCAGAGATACTCTCTTCAACCATGTTTACCTCATACACCTTCACCCCAACCCCTGAGCAACCACACACAGCATGAAATACATCACTGACAAGCTGTCAGCAAAACCAAGCTGAGTCTAACATTACTTCTGCTGAAAAACTGCACTGCAGGTCTTATCCATTCATCAATTTCATCCCTCTCTTTTGTACAACCAGTGGCGTCATCGTGGGGGGGGAGGAAAGCGATGGCAAGAGAAACGGCCCGCCAAGTAAATTCTGAGCTGTGAGATAATTTTCGCCAAAATTTTCACATCCAAAAACTTTCTTCCGAAAATGCAAAACTTAAGACTAAAAACCTCATTCAAGAAAAATTTATGAGCCAAATTAAAATTTCGAGCACCTTGTCAAATATTTACAGAGTCCAACAGAAAATTGCAAATTACTGCCTGGCCCACTTCTCCAACCTATAAACTAGAGAAACAAACTACTAAAACAGAACACGGATTGGCATAATGCTGGCTAGACATCTGCTACATTTGACACAGTAAGTACCTCCAGGGTGATACTCTGGAAAGGTCTGGTCCGGTCGCTTAATCTCCAGCAGCAGGTCAAAGCTGTAGATAAACCGAACGCCACCGAGTATCTTAAACATCTGCTGTGCCTCCTCTCCATCAAACGACCGATCAATGTAATCATGCAGGCTGTCGTACTTGACTAGACGAACGCAGTCCAGAGGCACCAAGGACTCCAGTTCACACAGCTAGCAGCCGACACCAACACAACACAATCTCCATTCCTAGACTGCAAAATAACACTAGTACGACCACCATACCTTCGACTTCTGCCTGGCTGGCCGACTTTGCCAATATTAATCCAGGCAAATTGGTTCCAATCAACAGAAGAAAGCAGATGAAAGGGGGAAAGTTTTCACTGGTCCTGCAACATTTGGGGGCCCCCACCATGGCTCAAAAAATATATTTGCTACATGTTTGACAGCAGAACTGATCATCTAAATTAAGCTTACATCAGTCACCAGTTATTTTGTGACAATTTTTCAACAAATGTGACTATTTCTTAAACGAATCAATGTATTCAGTATTCTAGGCCGCTCGATAGATGCCACCCCATCTACGGCCCCACTGTAGTTCTTGTCGGGCCTGTTGGGTTCGCAAGAAAATTTAAAGATTGTAAGCGAACAAGTAATTTATACAGTGTCCTAACTGTAAAAAACGTAAAATCCTTCCCGAGCCTTATGGCCCATAGGGCGGCGCTGATCTCCGTTTCCTAAGGCCCTCAGCCAGACACCAGTTTTTACACTGCAAGACCACGGATATGGGGCCAGTGTATCTCGCGGTGTGCCTGTTGCCTGTGTGGCTCAGAAGTCTAACGGCAACGTGTCGGACTTGTAATCCTGAGGTAACTCAGAGGTTCAACTCCGCACCGGTACACTGCCGGGTAACGACCTTAGGCAAGTTGTTCACACACATGTGCCTCTGTCACCAAGCAGTATAATTTGGTACTGGCTTCACTGCTGGGACGTAAACAGGTCCTAACTGTAAATGTCCTCAAATAAACGTGGTATGCTAGCAGAAGTAGACAAGTTTTAGATGGCATCTATTAAAAAAAGTGACAGCATGCATTGCTTTCAAGATTGTTCAGAAAATCATTCCAAGCAAATGGACCGGAATGTCAGTTGCCACTATTGTCACTCAATGTCAAAGCATTGCTGATAACCACCCAGGCCAAAGATAAGCATGCACAGAATACTGCAGCTATCTTCAGCCACAACAAATAAATTTAATCACTAAATTGCAGGCACTTGTTCTTAAGCACAATTATTAACAAACAAACATGCAGCCATTTCTTGCAAGTAACTTAACTGTAGCAAAAAATTTTTTAAATGACAGTTTTGTTTTTGTTTCCCACAAAAGCCATGTTTGTTTGTTAATCATTGTATTTAATGTTTTTGCATGGACAAGCAAAACATTAAATACAATGATTAACAAACAAACACGCAGCCGTTGGTGGCGTAGCATAGTGGTTAGAACGTCGGTCCTGGCCGGCGAACTTTCCTTATCCTGCGCTAGACTGATGGATGGCTACTGGACCACTTTGTGGGTACGGCGTCCGCTATCAGTCAACCAACAAGGCCAACTCAGCCTGCCATCCCTTCGGGGTCGGTTAAATGAGTAGTAACCCATTATATGAGTTACGGAAGATGGGGACCTTTGTACCGCTGACTGGGCTGCCTGGTCGACCGATGCACCAGCCTGTGTCTGCAGGCTGCACGCAGCGGCTTTGCGATCGACGGCTCTGGTTAGTGATGAAAAGTGCATTAGAGGTGTATGTCGTACAGGACAATGCGCTATACAAATTGACAACCTTTACCTTTTAACGATAAACATTTTTATACACAAAACAGGCACTTCCCAACAACCAGTTAATTGTGTCCAAAAAACCGAAACAACAGTGACAATAGCATATACAGGTTAACATAAAACTAGGCAAGCAAACCTTCCAAGCAATGCGTGTTGCATCTGCGAGTGTTGCATTCATATGAACCATAAGAGTGCTTTCGACCATCTTCTGCAGAGAAGGATGAAAGACAAACAGCTTTATCTGCAAACACACACAAACAAAAAAGTAGCACTCAGCCTGGCCATCCTTCCGCGGGTAGATGCAATGAGTTCCAGCAAAAGCTGAGATATACGCATACACACTGTGCCTGAATCACATAGTGAAAATTTACAGGAATTTCTTGAGTAATTCATTTTATAACCAGGAAGCTGATGCTAATCGTGACAAAGCACTGAAATATGAGGGTAGTTTGATAAATAAGTTACAAAACAGCGTTATTCTGCTAGTTTTCCAAATATTAACAATCCAAAATATACGTTTTGTAAAAAAATTTAATTCTGAGTATTACCTGTGAGTTTTATGACAATGACGTCACTGTGACGTCATTTATAAACATTAAATACAGCGACGTTGCCACTAAAATCCTCCCGTAACGAACAGCGTGCCATTATTGAATTTTTTTGTGGGCAAAAATAATAACTGCAAATCAGATTCGCTCTGAGATGCATCCAGTATATGGTGGCAAGTGCTTCACGAACCAAACAGTTCACGTTTGGTGTAAGAAAATGCTAGATGGGCAGAAATTTGTATCATAATACCAAGGTGCAATCAGTCGTTCTTCAGTGGCATGGACAGCAGCCAGCATCGTTCTTAGCAACAAGCATTCAGAAGTTTGCTGATAGATGGAACAAACATTTGATTGAACTCGGACGATATGTTGAAAAATGAAAAACTAATCTTTAGCATTTAAGGTGGTGGCATTAACTTGTTAAGTTTATTCATTTTTCCTTCTTATGCTGTTGGGCACTTGCGCGTTAGAATAGATTGCTGGCGGGGGAAAAAATACACGTGTAAACTGTGTTCTGTGAACAAATGACGTCACAATAATGATGTCGTCATCAAAAAAATTTCTACACGTGTTCAGAATAAAATTCCCGACAAAACGTATATTTCAAATTTTTTCAGATTTGGAAAATTAACAAAATGTCCGTTTTGTAACTTATTTATCAAACAACACTCATATGATCTACAACTACTAACTACTTTTGGATTCTCCTTAACTAGACTACTTCTTCAGAGTTATTTGTAGTTATGCCAAATCTAGATAAGTCAGTTTTGGCACTTGTAGGAGCAAGAGTTTGTACAGATCAAATGCCCTGTAATGTTTACGTGCAGCAATATGCGATGCATTGTACAATCTAATGGAAATGGTGGTGTAATGGTAGCATGCCGAACTGGTGACCGAGAGGTTGCTGGTTCGACTTTCGCCCGGTGCACTGCCAAGTAACAACTTTGGGCAAGTTGTTCACACGCATGTGCCTCTGTCACCAAGCAGTATAATCTGGTACTGGCCTAACTGCCAGGAAGGTAATGGCAGTGTATGAGAGAAAACTGGCTCTCAGCCCATATAACTGAACTGCGTTTGCACTCACGATTGGCTTGGGGCCACGGAAATGAAAACGAGCACCACTCGCATCTGTTGACTATTGGTGATTTAACCCAACCTCACCTGGTAACAGAATACACAGACCAAGGTTCAAACCTTGCAAGTGTTTCGTTCAATTTCCTGAAGCTGTCGTTCAATATCTTCACAGCTCTGCAATTTCTGCAGTTCATTCTTCATGTGCTCGGGAAAGTTATCAACCTTAACTGAACCTGCAATAGATCAGCAATACAGCTTTACAGTCATTGTCATTAAATTATTACAACTGCTATGACTAAAGTTTATCCAAAATATACATTTTACAAACTAATAAATCATGAGTGAGTGAGTGAGTAGGATTTAATGTCCCACCCGACACAGTATAGGTCATTTCGGGGACGGCCTATCCAGGCGGAATGCATACAAACACATAATAATGGAACAGTAAGTTAAACTTCACAGAAACACAAAACACAAGATTGCAATGGAAAGCAAAAATACTAGACATGTGCAGCTGGAATCTTGCTATGGTTTCAAACTGTCATTGTATATGCAAAAAATCTTGTTATGCAAACACACAGTTTCAACAATCATTTGACTTAAACTAATGACTAAATATGCTTATTATTTTTGCCACCTAACTGCAGAAAAACGTGTATCAAACTAAAAGCATCACTGGTTTAATCCGTATAAATAGCACTATACATACTTATACTAACTAACTGACAAAAGTACATTCATAATACTGTCAACAAAAGTGATGCAAATACTAAAGCAAAACTTACAAACGTTACGCTGTTTGTCGATACGCCGATACATGAGCATGTAAGCATTAGTGGAGCTGCAAATACAGTTAGCACTACAGTTAGGGATGCCAGTTATATGTAAATATGTGATCGCATATTTTGCTAAAACCCACATATTGCACATTTTTCCACACATAATGACATTTTCTAAATCGCATATGCGGAAATTATGCCGCATATGCTGCATCTGCAAAAATTCGCTTATTTCCGAATATTCGATTGCATTTTTCAGCATTTTCCTCGTCCAACGTTCGTTTGAGACTGTTAAATATTTTTGGCGGCAGACAATTACCGGAATTTACAATTAAACATCGAAGAAATTGAAGTCAAAAATGTCAAAACCCTGCAGAATAAACTATTAATGTTAATCACGATTATGATTCTCCGTCACTCAAAGTTGCATATGCCGGAAATATGCAGCAAAATATGCCACATATACGCTGCATATTTTCGCCGTATATTTTGCCAGATTCTGCATATTTTTCCACATATTTTGAAAAAAGCCTCACATATTTTAAGAAAATTCTCCACTAAAAACCGTCATCCCTATACAGTGAATATCACAGCTATGTGACATTATCAACTGCAGTTTGACCACCCTCCAGACACTGTGAAATTCCCTGACAATTCCCTGGGGCAGTCCGCATAACAACGTCGTAACTTTACTTCCAAACTAAAATCAATTTATGTCGAGCGTAGTGCTAAGTCGGTATGCATAATGATGTCGTAGCACTAGTCAGGTGCCTACGTCCAAACTAACGCTAGTCGCTCCAGCGACCTGTCGTAAATATTTAGTCAGTCGTTGTCAATGTAAACTAACGTCACTAAGGAGAAGGTGCAATCACGTCATGTATCGTAAAGAACTTCTGGCAAGTCAACTACACTATTGAAACTAATTGCAGTATTAAAAGTTGCTAAATAAAACTTTTAGCGTTCGATAAATTTCATTTATTCGCATCGCGCATTCTTACTTAGCCCATGGAGCTGTAACTAGGCTCGAGCACACCCGAGACTGCAGCAGACGACAAGTCAGGCCATATCTATTTTTAGCTGCAGGCCGGCCGAGGCAGTGCATTTAGCCAGGAAATTCCAGAGTCAAACTACCCGACGTCAACTACGTCGGTAGCACTTAGTCGCTCACTACGACATCATTTTGCATGCCGTCGGACGTGACTTTCTAGTTTGGAAGTAGTTAGTCGCGACATAGGCCTTACGTCCAAACTAATCTACGACGTTGTTATGCATACCGCCCCTGATGATTTGCAGCACTCCTGACTACTGTGACTGGCACTCAACTACTATGTAACCTAACCCTAGTAGTAATTAAAATATAACATAGATACAGTTATTAAAAACTAAAACATAAATAAGCCACATTCAACATAAAAAAAGCATACAGCACTAAGTAAGTGATACTAAAAAGCCTGTTTGCGGCAATTTTTTGGAAAGTTTTTGGGCAACTTTTCCTGACAAGATTTTTTCCCTGACATTTCCCAGACTTTTACCGAAATCCCTGACATTTCCCTCACACCTGTAAAATTCGGACATTTCCACTTTTATCAGTAAAGTGGTCAGCCTAAATATGCATACAACGTCAGTCTGTCATAAACACTGCCACTCAAGTTACACTATGTAATATAAGAACATTGATTGATGGCTTGACGTAGTGGTAATGCATTTGATGAGATCAACAAAGTTACTCTACGACGGGCACAGTTAGTACTGCAATAAGTGACTGTCTACAAGCAGCTAAACCATCTCGGTACAAAGCCAGCTGTCTAGGTCGACTCAACCTTCTACCTTCCATGGGACGGTAAAATGAGTATCAGCTGTCTAGCTGAGTAATAAATGGCGATGGTGAATGTAGTTACTGTAGCTGCCTATTGGCGGATCTATTGGCTCAAGCTGATCGGCTTGGTCCAAAGGCCGGCAGCCACCTGGCGCTTGTGCTACATTCGGTCAAGTGAATCGAGTGAACTCTCGTAATGGCTGTGCCATGATGACAGCACTATAAACAATATGGCATTGGTGTTATTATTAATATACTATTGTAAAACCTTGCATAAGTCGATGCATAATAGCCGGGACTTCCCGTTTCCGTAAAGCCACCATGTGTCTTGGCCACCTCGCTGGCTGTTATCTACCAGCAAAACATCAGGTGCACCAAGTCGACATTTAACCGAATGATAACAAACATTTTAACCATCAGCAAACAAGAAAAAGCATTCAGACTGTAAAACCGGCACTCCAACAACTGCAAAAGTTTCCTTGGTTTCAAATGTTTCCAGGACATGCTGACAAAGTGTAGAGCTGTAAGAGCTCACTATAGAGTGAAGCTGCCACACCAAAGGTCCTCCATAGCGAAAGTCTGACATAGGGTTAGGGTTGGGTTTAAGGTTAGTGGTGGCGGTGGCGCTGAAGGCTTTGCTATGGTGGCCCCTCGCTATGGCAAACCTTTGCTACACGGGCCCAAATCGTGTAGAGTAGCTCAACATGAAAAGTTCGCAGTTAAACACAACCTAAGAACAACAGCAGCAGTAATAATAATAAGAAGAAAAGGAATAACGCTTTTAACTTTTGTTTTTAACCCCCAACTAAACTGGATATGAAAAAAATAAACATAACACAATCTTAACCGTGTGCAAAAGTCCTAAAGTACAGAAGTGCCGATAATCATGCATTCACGTTTGATCAGCACAACCTCTGAGCACTAGCACAAACTGCTAACAGTTACGCTATCCAAGCCAAAATGACCCACACATTAATGGATCCAGGCATGTAACTATGGAAAAAACTGTTTTGGAATTCCTAAATCATCTGACATAGGAAAATCTTTAGAGAATATCTTCAAGAAAGTTTCGAAAATGTGGCCCCAGATGCTACATAAATGAATTACTTACACATCTACTCACATCACTGCAACATCAATAACTCAAAATATTCAATAACTGACGTCAATTATTTAACTGGCAAATGAAAACAAAACTATGATCACCTTCGAAACAAGCTGGTCATTAAAACTGTACCATTCCTGATCATCGAAAGACCTGCAGATGAAATAATTTACGTAAACTAATGACAACAGAAATAACACATTGCTTGTGTTAATGTGTTTACACACATATAAGAATATTACCAATAAGATTATTAATCAGAATTTCTGAAAGCAGCACACATTTATTTCAATATCATATATGGCAAGTAATTCAAGAAAACACAGCTCATTATTCTGCTAAACGATATGAGAAACAATGCGTGGAAAATGATCAAGCTAAAATAAATGACACTGGTATTGACTTACTTGATATAAGCATAATAATGGCCGCCAGTAGCATTGCCAGAATGCACCATTATTGAAAACAGCTCGTACTCCCACATCTAGACACAAAATTGCATGCGTATTCTCTGAACTCTGAACATCAAAGATGTTACAGTAAGTAAGTAAAGTGTAAATTTATATAGCGCATACTGAAAAAGATTTCTAATGCGCTTAATACATTTTGTCATCAATATTTCGCAAAAATGTATGTCTTCAGCTGACGTTTGAAAGTATCAAGACTCAGTTCTGAGTCACGAAGACTGTCTGGCAGCGAATTCCAAGTCGATGGGCCCGCCACCAAAAGGCGCCGACGACTGAAACTGTTCAATCGATAGCGCGGTACGACCAACTTCCGCTGAGTGGCAGAACGCAGATGTTGACGGCCAGTGACTTCTGACAGTGAAGAAGCCAGATGGTGGTTATGACTCCATCGACATGTGACAACTAGCGCCCGAAATATCGTGCTAACAAGGCCAAAAAGTGCATTTTGGGGCATATTTGGCCCAACCATGACCTTGACCTGTGATCTTTTGACCGCAAAATTTGACACATTCATCCTTGCCCCAAAGTCCGTTAATGGTGAAAGTTTGGACAAATTCCGTCAACAAATAAACACCTAAGATATCTTGCTAACAATGTTCGTTCAGGACTCATGCATGGATGCACGCACGCACACATGAACACTCTGGAAACATAATGCCTCCAGCTACTACATTGGTGGAGGCATAAAAAAGTAGGGCAAAGTGTTGAAAGCCAGTGTACGACTTCCTATTAGTTGGCTCTGTTTAAGCACTTACAGCACACTTTACTAGTGCTAATGTACAAATCTTCGGCTTCAATGCCAATTCTGGCTCCAAAGCCATCTATGGTTTCATAGCCGTCCACATCTTCACGGCTATTTCTTGTAACCTTCAGTTACAATCGAGGATGCACACTGGAGTAAACTGATACGACCTCACCTGACCACCCTGGAGATAAAGTAAGGTAAAGTAACGGACCCACTCCAACCAATCAAGAATGAGTGAGTGAGTAGGGTTTAACATCCCACCCGACACAGTACAGGTCATTTCGGGGATGGCCTTTTCAGGCAGAATGCACACAAACACACAGTAATGGAACGGAGAGTTTAACTGTTCCAGAAACACAAAACTCAAAAACAAGCTGAACCAAAAAATTGTAAGAACTCTATTACATGCATTCACATGTAATTAACCATAATGGTAGTTTTGATAATCCTCCAGATACGAGAATGAGAAAAAAAGCAACACAGTCATCAAAATTACAACCTTTGTAATTTTATCAATGACAAATTGTTTACCACAGCAACATCTGGTGACAAACAAATAACTGAAATCATTCTGAGAAAGCAACTGCAGTTGCCAAAACAACATCATATAATTGAAAAAAAGTAAAAAAGTCATAATCTAATGAATTTATATTGCACATTAAAACATTTAACACTGCTAAAGCCAGCCAGTTACCGAGGATGAAGAGCTTTCATTGGAAACGCCATCAGCTGGCGTCGCTGCATCTGACGTAGACATTTCTGCATTATTATCACCACCGGCTGCAAAAATAACAATCAATCAGCTCAATGTATTTAACATGGTTCCCACTTATATACTGACAAAAAAATCCAGGACTTTTCCAAGACTTTTCAGGACAACCATGAGAAATTTTTCAAGACCTTTTTATAGCCTACTAATGTTTAAATATAACTTACTGGCAGCACCAATTTAAAAGTAGAGAACTATGAGTAATCTGCGAGCAGAAAGAAAATGATTACCATTTGAGCCTATGAAAAAATGTGTGATTTTCACGGATATTTTCCCACGATTTTCCAGGACCTTAAGCTTTAATTTCCAAAACTTTCTGGAACCAAAGTGATTTTCCAGGACTTTCCAGCCTCCAGGTCCTGGAATTTTCAAGAAAAAATCCAGCACTTTCCGGGACTTTCCAAGAAGCGTGGAAACCCTGATTAAATGTAGTTCGAAAAGATCAGCATTGACATCCTGACATCAATGCAGAATCATCACATGTAGACTACAGAAGTTAACAAAAAATATGGCTGTGGTATACTGTCATGCAATCCGATTCGCTCTTCAAAAAGCATGTACATGCCAGCAAGCTGGTTAAGTGAGACCATTTTTGAAGCAGAAGAACAATTTTTATAAATCGTCACAATAAAAATTTCAAAATTTCAGCACAAAAAATGTCAGCAAAAAAACAAAGCCAGATAAAATTGATTAGTTTGACCACTAAATCATGGCTGCATCCAAAATGAACAAAAAAACTCAAAAAAATTAATCCACATATAAAAATTTTTTTAAAATAAAATAGCAAAGTAATTTAACACCACATTGCAATCATGAAAAATCTAAACAAAAAAGTAATTAAATAAAACCAACTGCTAGCCTTTGTACAAAAGATCACAGGAAAGAAAGTACGAACAGCCATTACTCACAGACTGTAACTGGTGCAGACGTAACAAACTCCTTTAAATCCAGCACATCGGGAAACGTTATCCTGCGACACAACAATAGCCATGGGACTGATCCATAGAGTCAAATATTTACAAGAAAAGCCCTGCTAACACAAAGAAAAACGTGCAACAGTGGTGCATGTTTAAACTTTGAAAGTCCAGTAAAACAAAATTAGTCGCCAGAGGGTGCCAGATTAAATTATCGATAGTGTTTTACTTGTACTCACCAAAAGGTGCCACCGGTCTCGCTCAGCCAATGCCGTATCAGCTGAAAATCGCAAATTTTTCCCAACCCCCTCTCATTTAGCACCCTCGTTTGGGGTGATCCCCTTCAAATTTATGGAAAAACTTTACAGTTCCTGAAACTAGAGTCTTCCAGGCAGCCAACGGTGAAATTTTGGTGATCCTAGCTTGCACCGTTTTTTGACTGATCCACCCGTGTGACGGACAGACGGACGGACAGACAGAACTGCAATGGCTAAGACGCGCTACAGCAGTAGCTGCTGTTGCACATAAAAACCATATGCTCAATGTAACACATTTAAAGGCCAAGTCGCATGAAAAAATGATATAGGCTAAATATGTGTAGAATGTAACACTAATTAATAATACACTGATCCAATGCAATGAAAACATCGCAGTGAAGTAATTTTCAGAGAAATATGTTGAGCCAGCCGAATGCACCCAAATGTGCCACAGTACTGATGACGTCACTTACAGGATGCTTTGTTGCCGAACTGACATTCGCATTGAAAACATAGTAAACCCATTGGTTTTACTCAGATTAATGTCAGATTTATCGTACAAATAATGATGCATAAGTGACATCAGAAATTACGTCATTGTTCATTTGTTCACTATTAGAGGTGTGTGATTTGTAAAATTAATGAAGTGCCGAAATAGTGCGGTTTTCAGTGGATTAACTACTGATAAAAAAATCTGGCTTTTTTAGGCTAATTGGCCGTAAATTAAGCTGCATTTGACCTCAAGGCAAATAAAGCCAGTTAGCAACCCTCCTGCACGTGACATCAGTTCTAAAAATTGCCAAAGCCGTGAAAAGGGAAAAGTGCTCACTTTTCCCTTTTCACGGCTTTGGCAATTTTTAGAACTGATTTTTTTTTTTTTGTTTTTGATTTTTAAGGTATTAAGATGTATTAGCAACCAGAAAATTAATGAATA
>Ga0209367_1002853_pt1 | contig 23138 bp, 16 predicted proteins | sample WorMetLIZISLAND2_FD_187412 | JGI IMG/M metagenome (GOLD analysis project Ga0209367, IMG submission 187412) | Marine gutless worms symbiont microbial communities from Max Planck institute for Marine Microbiology, Germany - Olavius geniculatus... ... | reverse complement strand
ATGTTGCATGCCAAAAACTATTGAAATCGACCAGTGTTTGACGGAGCTATTCAAAAAATCAAATGGCTTGTTTTTGGGGGACATGGTATACTACTACTACTACTACTACTACTACTACTACTACTACTAGTACTACTTGCCCCTGGCTGTATAGAGCTCACCTAGCTGCCTCGTACTGTTTCACCGTGATCAGCGTGTCGTCCATCGTCTTGTTGCAAAGAGTACTTAAACTCGATGTGAAGAAATTCAGCGCTCCTACACATATCATGCACCAAAACACTCCTCAACACCACCATTTAAATGAACCAACTGTGTACCTGTGGCTGTCAAGACAGTGCAAGTAAGTAAGTAAAACATCAACTTATCGGCTGATCGTTTTCATGCAGGCAGAAACCAATAAACAGTCAAAGACAGAGCAATGACAAACAGAAAAAAAAAATTTATTACTTTCACTATTAACTAATTTGCAAAATGCATTAAAATTTTTATTTTGCAAAACTTGACTTGGCGGAGATATGCAGTCCAATGCCTTCTAGTTCCTTATGTGACTGTGCACAGTGCATATGTGCCACAAAAGCCATTAATGAGTAGGGCCCACAGTTTTCCATGGCAAATTTTGCTAAATTCTGCGAGCCAGTTTGCAGAATTCTGCGGCTCACTGCGGCCATCCGTTTGTGAGCAAACTGAGCTCTAGCATATCAAAAAACTTCAGTTATTGAAGGCTGGCGTTTTGCTCAGTTATGCTAGCAACATTCAAAGAAAATTATCAATTGTTTTTTTTCTTTTAAAAAGTGCCATCTGTCAAGTCAAATTGTGTTCATTTATGATTGTGTACCATACTACGATGGGTATTAGTAGGACTCACAGTTTTAGGCAGTTCAGTCTGATTTTTTTAGGTGATATAATTAGTCTATTTAGTTACGTTGTGAAGCCAACAATCGTACTAATCATCAGTCATTTTGTTAATTTTGGCAAAATTCTGGAGAAATATCAAAATTCCAAAAAAAGGGCAAATTCCACGGCTCGGCTCAAAATTCCGCGGCCCGTGTAAAACTGTGGGCCCTACTAACGAGTTGTGAACATTGCACACTGAAAGCTGACTAAGAAACCACCATAAAAATACAGATAGTTTACTTTGCAATCAATTAGAATCAGTGAATATAAGCCTAACAAATATCTAGGTTTTAGTGCACAAAAAGATGAATTTCAAGACCAAGAAAAAGCATCCTATACAGCATTCTCCATGCTACATCGTTTTTTGCCGAACGAACAACGTGACGTCAGAACTTAAGAAAGCATGAAAAAAAGAAATTAAATTTAATTTGTATGATAACTTGCACAAGAAAATAAAGAGCCTTAAAAATTGGTGATGAGAGTTTACAAGCAGCAGACTCACCAAGCAGAGTTTCTCCATTCTTGCAGAGTACACGCTGTGTCTCGGAGTTGTACGTAAATTCCTCGCGGAGCTCCGGGTTTTTCTGAGACAGTTCGCTAAAAACATCGCCCAGAACTCTCTGCGTCTGCATCATCTGAACACATTGTTAAACATTTAAAGGTTGTCTCTAGCTGTTTGTGGGAAGCCCATCTCAGAAATTCATACAAAATGTCACTTGCTGTATGGGACCACACTGTGCTAACTGCCACCCGACACACGTAAGCATGTCTCGCCTTAACCACAGCCAGACTGATTTTCCTACTAGAGAAGAAATACAAGTAAAGCTCTGCTAACGCAAACAGGAACGCGCAACAGTGGTGCACCGTCGTACGCTAGTGATGCGTAGACTTCATCCGTAGATCTCATCGGTACAACTTTTGGCTAGTTTCACAGAAGGCCCAATAAAACATAATCATTCATCAGATGGCTCAGATGCCCTACGACTAAATATGTAGGCCCTAAGCTTATAGTGTCTTACTTGTACTCACCAGATGGCGCCACTATCTCGCTCTGGCAACGCCATATCGGCTGGATGTCGCAGATTTTCCCTACCCCCCTCTCATTTAGCGCCCTCGTTCGAGGTGACCCCCTTCGAATTTATAGAAAAGTTTTACGGTTCCTGAAACTAGAGTCTTCCAGGCAGCCGACGGGGAAGATTTGACGATTCTAGCTTGCACCGCTTTTGACTGATCCACCCGTGTGACAGACAGATGAACACACAGATGAACAGACTGACAGAATTGCAATGGCTAAGACGCGCTACAGCAGTAACTGCTGTTGCATGTAAAAAGGCTAAGCTGACCTTGGTGGTTGGTTATAAACTGAGATACAGGGTGAGCCAAAAAATGTGGCACTTTACTTTTGTCCAATTTCACCAATTATTGGTCAATTTTCAAAATTCTTGCACTGGCACAGGCACACTCTGCAGACAATTTGCAATCATGTGATTATTACATATCCCACCACACTCTACACTACCTTGTCACGACAAATGGGTAATCAGAGATTGAGCAAGTAAGCAAAAACAGACTTTTACATCCAGCCGAACACATTAAAATACAGGCTATTTCAGAGACGAGTTTTTCCAGGCAATCATGTGCCAGAATTTATACACACTTTACAATCAGATGCTACAATGCATGTCTAATATTGTAGCCATAAAAGTGTAGTGTACACATTCGCACCTGGTAGAAGTGTGCAGTGAGGGCACGTGCCAGGCGTAGTATGTTGCAGTACTTAAGCTGTGTATCTCTCAGCAGCTCAATCTGTGCTTCTAACTCCGCATCCACAGTCCTCGTCCCACGACCGAGACGTTCTGACAGCAGCTGACGTGTGAACTTGTATGTGTTGAATGACCACGCACGCAGCGTGTCCAGCTTGGACTGGGTCGGGGACTGAGGTGCCGAGCATGACGAGGGTGGTGTAGGGATGGCACGTGCCATGGAACCAGCCCCTGGCGTCATTGCGGCATTGCTGCTCACGTGGTCCGGGGTCGACAGCGGGATATTGCTGGTTGCTGCACAGATAAACATAAAAGCAGTAAGTAAGTAAGTAAGGCAGTCACGCCAAACAATCAACTACTGTCAATGTATAATTACTGATAACTGGTGAATTTTTCATGCTCAAAACCCAAGGCAAAATCACACGGATAAAGCCCACATACCCAGCTAACTTGCAAGCATTATGTGTTCTTCATGGATATAAATTACCAATTTTGTGCCGATGTGCCATTACAAACTACATACTCACTCTATGTGTTGACCGGCACACCCAAAAATGTAGAACAGCTTTGAGGCCAACTACTGCCATGCCTTTGTAATTCATTAGCCATATTATGGTAAATTTAAAATTGTCAAAATTATTAAAATATTATTAACCTCTTGAAAGGAGTTTCAACAGCAGCTAAAGCAATATCTGTTCCACTGCTGAGATCTCTGCACATTGTGACAAACTAATAAATGTGCACCATTAGGGTTTTCTTACTTATTTGCACTTCCAGGTGTGATTGAAAAAACTGACATGACAATATACAATGCAACCATAATAAATTAAAACTAAACTAAAAATCTACATGTGCCATACCAGGTGGCATGGTCTGTGACCTCACATAACCCCCGGCAATGCCCGACGGCAAGCTGTTGGGTCTGTAAGCCTGCGATCCAGTCACCATTGCAGCCGAGCTCCCACCGCTGCCGCCAATACCAATGTCACCTTGGACCGAGAGATCTCCGTCGACGTCCTGCAGATTGGCTCCATCCTTCAGCATGTCCTTGAGGTCACGGCCAAATGATTCCTCGTCGTCCGAGTTGAGAACGGATAGGCCGTTGCTTGGTACTCCCGAAGACTGACCAGCGTATGCCATGCCCTGCAGCACAACAATGTCATAACGTCATTCAGTCATTTCAACAAAATTTCACAATATCACAGGCTTAGACTTTTCGAGTTTTATCTGGTTGCAACTTGCAAGCCCCTCCCTCCCAGCTCCCCTTCCCCATCTCATCTTTTCCCCTCCCTATCATCTTCCTTGTTACCAACTGGTCCTGCCCAAATGGTGACGACCCAAAAGCACTAAAAAAAGTCACAATGGCAAATCCCGGTGGGACAATAAGAAGGATCGCGTTCATTTTCTGCCACTGGATTATGCAGTGTGGCACCGCCATAGGAAGTACACTGAACGCCGGCAAACATCAAATAAAATCCGTGCACTACAAACATAGAGCTTTATTTCACGAAAACAATGTAGTACAAGCGAACCTTTCTAGATATGATTGGAAAATAGTTTTAAATCACCAAAGAATCACCTATAATTATTAGTTTTACTACCACCACATCCACGACAGTGACGTCACACGTCCACGCTCACGAAAACTATAAATAGCAATTAGCGGTCTGTCTAAAAAGCGATATGAACGCAATTTGTCACTTAATGTTAGACTTTGTGGGTACTTTTCGGCAAGTAGAAACTAATTTGTTTTGACCGACGTTTGTTTTGTTTTCATTACGACAAAAGAGTTGCATTAAAAGCGATTTTGGTGTCTTTTAATAGTGATTGCAGATAAAATGACGTCGATTGGGGTGTGCTCCGATACGTCTGAAGCTGTAGGACTATTAGAGGCTCAGGGACTGTATCTCAAGCCCGTTGCCAAGCTGAACATCAGTGTACAGTTGCCTCCTCTCAAGTCGCCCGGATCGTCCATCTCTAACTGGGAAGTGATGGAAAAACTGAAGAAAATGATAAAGCCAGACACTTTTCTTGTTCTCAAGGTTTTTAATATTTACTGAGAATTTTGGATGTTTACTTAATCAGTTTTACAGTGTCGAATTTCTTGAGCCTAATCAACATTACTGATATAGTTGTTCGAAATTATTTAATCGTTACTTCAAGCACAGTTGACACGGAGATATATTGGAGTTTGTAATGTACAGGTGCTAATCTTTTTTAACTGTAACCTAAGCTTTGTGGATGTTTTGTATCGGCACAGATCTAGGCATGCATTTTGATATCAGTTTAATTATTTTGCGGATAATTTAACTAGCTATACTACAAGTACATTAGTTTGCACCGCATTCTTTGCTGATTATTTTTGTTTTCAGGTTGCAAAGAGCACCATGGAGTTTGTGAGGTTTGAAGGTGAAGTTGAGAATCGCAGTAAACTCCGTGTACACATCGGCCAACTTGACTCAAAGACTATCAAGCTCAGCGGATTTTCTGAAACGTTGAAAGTCCGTGCAGCCGAATCTAAAATTGACGGTCCAACACGGCATGATTGGGACTCATATTTTCGCGATGCGAAGGGTATGAATGAGCTAAAGTATGGAGAACGTCCTGACACTGTACACATTAAGGACTTGCCTTGTCGGTGGTTTGCCAATCGCAAGGAGAAAGATCGCGATCGTCCGAGCGAATTTATTCTCCGCAAAGTGTTTGAAACATTTGGTGAAGTTCGATGTATTGACATACCGCTGCTTGATCCATATCGAAAGGAAATGTCTTTTTCATCGGGATCGATACAGACGTTTTCATTTGGGCAGGGCATTGTTTTTGAGGCATTTATTCAGTATACAGAATACATTGGCTTCGTCAAGGCTATGTCATCATTGCGGGCTATGAAGCTTTTGTATAAAGGCGAAGATGGAAAGGCACTGACTGCAAATATAAAGGTAATGTGTGTGGTGGTAACTTTGCAGTGCATATGGTATTCTACATTGTGTCCCAAAAAAACATATCTGACATTTTCGATGGTAACTTGAAGGGTTATCCCAATTTTAATACTGGTACTTTTTGGTATGAATATTGCTGAATCCCAACACACTGGCCACGAAACGATCTTTCATTTTCCTACCTTACACAATGTCTGTTTTTGCACTACCTGGGAAAATCAGAAGATGGGAAATGTGCATTAAAATGAACAGTTATATGCCAAACAAGAAGCCCAGCTATTGCTAGGAAAAGTTGTCTGTACCACCTATGTTTGAAGTCCAGCCTCCAATTTCCAGTAACAGAGAGAAAGTGATTTGTCAGAGGTGAGACAGTTCCATGCACGCTATGTTAATGCCTTAATGGAATGCTGTCTCGAAAGCTAAAATGAACACTGGTGTAACAGACATTGCACGTATTCATTTCGCCAAGTGATATAAATAGCTATTGCTCCATGCACGTGATCATCTTGCCAGGTGATGTTAACAGCTACAGAGTAAATGAACAGGGAAAATATCAGATGCAGGTTTTGCAAATATTTCTCACAGTAAAAATGCCTCGCTCAGAATAACACGCTATAGCCTACACAGTTCCTGTTGCAGTACTGATCTTCAGGGTCATTCAAGATGAATGATTATCATGTTATTTGAAAGCCAATATGCTACTTCCTATTAGTGAACAATAGCAACTTAGGCCCTATCTCTTATCGTTTACCGCAATGGCACGTAACAGCCTTCAAGGTCATCCATGATCAATGATTTTCATCTAATCTGCCAGGGTGTATGCCTCTTCCTATTAGTGATTAATAGTAACCTAAACCATATCTCTCACAGTTTCTGAGATACGAGGTTTTAAACATTCTATTCAAAATTGCAGCCAAACTGCTGCAGGTGGACACATGGTTACTATTGACAGCTTATAGGAAGTTGCCACTCCCCTGTCAGATGGTGCCATTGCCAACCCTCTGTGACTTATCATTGACCCACAATACCGCATGATTGGCTTACCATAGTGCATCATTACTCTTCAAGGTCATCCAAGGTCAGTGATTTTTATCTGATTTGAAAGCCAGTATGTGACTTCCTATTAGTGATCAATAGCAACTTAGGCCCTATCTTGCACCGTTTAGCCACAGTACATTTGTGACAGACGGACGGATGGACAGACGACATCTCATGCCAATAGCTTGACCTTTACTAAAGTATGGTCGGCTAAAAAGCATTTCTGACATAGTATTGTACCAGTCCTAGATGAACTAATTGGTGCATTTGTGTGTTTGTTATTAGGCTCAAGCTGACTGGCTTGGACTAAAGGTTAGGTGAACTATTGTAGTTGCTGTGCCATGATAAGTGATTGATAACCACAACAGAAACTTTGTCACTCTCTAATACTGCTTATATTTGCATTTGTTGTTACAGGTGGATTTTGACCGGACAAAGCACCTGAGTGACAAGGCAATAAGGAAGCGACGTCTCGAGCGAGAAAAGTTAATTCAGCTTGAACGTGAGCGCGAAGAACGCGTGAAGAGGGAACGTGAAGAAGAGGAAAGACGAAGAGAAGAGGAAAAGTAAACTCGGTGTTTTGCTTACTTTTTCTTCTTTTGCTTACATAAGAATGTTAGCATTTGGCCTCAATGATTAGCTTATGTAGTGCTGCTTACTTGCTTAAATGCCTTGCTGTTGCCATGTTTGAAATGTTGGACTTACAGTTAAGAGGTCTTAGGTTTGACTGTCATTCAACTGTCATTGTGACTGTGGTTACTGTTTGGATGGTTAGCTGTCTGCTAACAGCATGGTTCCTATGGTCAGGGAAGTCAGGGAAAAATTAGAAGATCAGAAAAAGTCAGGGAATTTAACATTTCAAAGTCGGGAAAATCTGAGGGTCAGGGAAAGTCAGGGAAAATCAAAGTACCAGGGTGCAAAAGTTAACAAAAATACAGAAAAAAAAATTTGGCTGCATACAATAGATCAAATTTTTTTCTGCTCGCTTCGCTCGCAGATTATTTCTATGTCCACTTTTGAATTTGTTCCTCCACTCTTGTTTCTAGTGTGATTGCAAGCAATTGAAAACCAACATTGGTCTTTCGCGTGAACAGATTGGTCAGGGAAAATGATTCATTTTGTCATGGATAGTCAGGGAAAGGTAAGGGAAAATGAATTCTGCAAAGTAGTAGGAACCATGGAACAGGTAAACCATCTCAGTATATAATCAACAATCAACAAGCAAAGTGAAGAACTCAGCCTCACATCCATCCGCGGTACGTAAATCGAATAGTGGCCTCCTTGGCTGGGGTTAAGGCAGGGCGTGTTCACCTATGTCGGTTGGCAGGTAACACTGTGTGATTCCATATGGCAGCTCTAGCTCTGAGATGATGGGTTACCATTAGTAGTTATGGACAGTTTTAACTTGTTAATCTTTTTTAATGTTATTATTTAATTGTTAAGTGCTGTGCTCTGATGCAGGCGGAGGATAGAGGAAGAAGAGAGAGATCGGGAACGGAAGCGCGTGGAAAAAGTCCGACGTCGGGAAGAACGTCGGACTGAGCGTGAGGAACGACGAAGACTTCAGAAACTGGAGGCAAAGAGACGAGAAGACGAACAAAAGATGCAGCAGCGCATTGCTGTCGAAGAGCGCAAGATCCTCATTGCACAGCGCAAGCTGGAGACCATCCGACTTCTCTCTGAACTATTTGCACGAATCAAGGTTTTGCTTTTTACAGCAGTCTAAACCAGTTGTACCCATATATTTCGTACAGTGTGAGACTCTCCAGATTTTGCCTTGATGATTTGCATTACCATCTAATTAGGCTGCCTATACATAGTATGGTCTTATGTTTTTGCATTGTTTTTTTCTACTTGTTTTTTATTATTTACTTCTTTTGAAAAACCACACAGTGGACCGAGACCAAAATTTGAGGGAAGGACAATTTTTACGTGGAAAAATTTGACACCAGTTTGGGACTAAGGGCATTTTTCCACATTTTTGGCAAGTAAGCAGTTGAGGATTAAGACTCCTCCCAATTGGACTTAGGCACCGTGCAGTCTCACATTGGGCTCTGACCCAAATTTCTAGGCTAAATCCGATATAAATCTAATTCAAAAACAATTTGATGTAGTGCCACTGTCACATTGTTGTTATGACTTACAAGTGCTGTGATGGTGCTGATCTGTCCTGAAGTGAACAGTTTGGTTTTATGCCTGGATTCAAATGTGCTCTGAGTACTAGCAGATTGAGCACAACAGACAACGTAGTAGTAGAATCTGTAGTTGTAGAACTTTTTTGTAATAATTGTTGTTGTCGATGTTGTAGTAGTAGTTGTTGTAGTTGATGTAGATATTGTTGTTTTAATTATTGTTGTTGCAGTTGTAGGCATTTGTTTCAGACTGTAAAAGTCCAAGAACAAACAAGACGTTTGTTGGTGTTGTAGTATTTGTTGTTGTTGTAGTATTTGTTGTTGTTGTAGATGGTGAAGGTACAAGAAGAAGTAGAACGTCACGAGCGTGAGCTCCAGGAAGAACGATGTCGACAGATCGAGGCGGAGAAACAGTGCAAATTGGACGAGGAATGGCGGAAACTTGAGGCGGAGCGACGCAAACAGGAAGAGCTCGACAGGCAGGAGCACCAACTGCGACACAAGATCCTCCACAAGATGAAGATGATTGAAGAGAAACGCGGAGAACAGCAGCGCGAAGAACTGCGCAAAAAGGTCGCCGGCTCCTCCGTAAAACTGAAAAGTGCTGTCGCTGTTAAGAAATGAACACTTGTGGATGCTTAAAGGTCCATGGACACCAAAGTTAACATACATATTTCATCCAATTTTCTAAAACAGCATAACTGTCCAATAATTTTGATAGTGATATTGGCGACCAGCGTTTTGACAACACGGAGAAACTTACATTTGAAATCGACGATCTGTGAAAAGGCCGTAGAAAACGAACCACCATGTTGACAGGCTGATGACGTCACCGGGGGAACATGTCATCAATGTGAAATACACATAGAAACATAAAATTGTATTTTTATCCATGTACTGCTGCAGTTGTCTTGCAACATAGTATTTTTATCATTAAAAATATCAGTTAATTGATAAACATTGATGGTGTTTCTCCGGTGACATCACTTCCAGTCACTGACCTAGGTAGATTTGTTTGCATAACGTAATGTAACGTCGCATTTTTTGCAATTTGCGCATAATTTTCATATATTCATAAAGCACATTGTATACGCAAAGTGAAATGTCTAGTTCGGATCTACATAAATTTCGCAGGTGAGTTTGACCGTGGCCATGGACTTTTAAGGCATGTACAGGGTGAAGACAAAGAAGTGAGTTGAATTTGGTGTCTGTTTGTTTACTTTGTAACTGTATTGTCTGTGCAGTGCGACGGAGCTGAACTCACAACTCTGCAGTTCATTTGGTTTGATTTGTGCAGTCCGGTCAGGGTTCTCGCGCTTTCTGGAAAATTATTTTGGTCTTGGGAAGTGCTTCAAGCTAAAGTTTAAGGTCCCGGAAAGTCTTGGAAAAATATCCTTGAAAATCATGCATTTTTTCATTGACTCAAATGAAAAACAGTCAGCAGTGGTATATCGCCCAGTTTGTGTTGACTCACAGTTGCTTACTTAAATAGTGTTGATGAATTTTGGAATTGAGTATACTCTGAATGCTGTAAGTAAATGATGTTTTTTCGTTATACTCAAACATTCATAGACCACGAAATGGTTCTGGAAAATTTGTTGTGTGGGTTCTGGAAAGTCTTGGAAAAGTCGTGGATTTTTTGTCGTTGAAAGACTGGAAACTCTGTTCATTTTAGCTCAGTGTATTTCTCTCACGTAGTGCATTTCTTTGTCATAACTGAACTGAACTGACACTTCGGTTCGGTTTATTTCATGAACTCTGTACATAGCTTCAGTTATTTTGTTTAAATGGCTGCCCTTTTTTCTGGAATTACATTTTAGAAAATTACGAGAGTTTGGTACTGCCAAAACCATGGCGTTTGTTAACGGATGTTATTGTCACTAGTCATGCAGTGAAGAAAGAGTATCATTTACATGTTGGCATTATTTTGCCGCGATCAGCTTTGACAGACGGATAATCAGATATGTGTGCATTTTTGTCGTTAACTGATAGACTTAGATAGACTGGAATTTAATTGATCTCCAATGTTGCCTTCAACTGACTCCAGTGATGTCATGTTCATTGCATTCCATTTTGTGTGGTTTTTTAAACACGAGAGTCATTTGATAAACAAGTTTTTAAAATGGCACCGTTCCATGTAAAGTTATTTATCCAACGACCCTCGTAATTACCTTTAAGTATTGAAGTCTATAAACCTTCTTTAAATTTATGTAAACATTTGCGAGTTCAAACAAAATCAAAATTTGTAATAATTTACATCGTTGATTGGGGCTTTGTTTGTGCTGTTATGCCTACAACTGCAGCAGTATCGTAGAGTTTGGCTTTTTATCTGGACCATGTTTTAGGTGAAATCACTAGAGTGCTCGCAATTTAGCCTATAACTACTCATTTCTTAGTAGCACGGTCTGTCTGTTTGCCATCTGTCACGTTCATGCCCCCTTTTCAAACTGTTCCGAAAGTTTGATGCCATTTTCAGGTACACTTGCAGAGTCCAATGATACACAGTGTTAAATGGGGTCTCTGGTCGCAACGGGAAGGCCCAAAGATGTGGGGGTTAAGCAACCTGGCCAAACGTGTGATTCTCCCGGGGGGTAGCGTTGATCAGCAGTTTTACTGAATTACTTTGGTCGCTCGTTTTCACCTGTGGCATTTTAATTTAGTTTATTTCTATCAGTTTGTGCACACGCCTTAAGATAAGAGCTTATTGAATTGAGATACTAAGGCGTGCTGTTTCTGATAACCTTGCGGCTGCTATCATTGGCAACAGCTGATATAGTCATATGATAAAGAGTTGCATCAGACATTTGGTGCCAGGGTCTTCTTGTCCCCAAATCTAGTATCAAAATTGGAATCAAGTCCACCTTCTCTTCGCCCTCTTCCCTTTTTCCACCCCATATTTTCTTTTCACTGTCCTTTCCTATTCTTTGTCTCCCGTTTTCTTCACTGTGTTTCCCTTTCACTCCCCTCCCCTTTACTTCTTTTTTCACGTTTCATCCTCCACTTCCCCTTTTCCAGGGGTCCCCACACCTTTACTCCAGCAACGGCGTCTGTGGAAGCCCTGTAAGCTCCCTAAGTGGGTCGGGGCAGAGCCCGGCTGTCAAACGGTTTGTGGTGCATTTTGAGCTAAAACAGCGCTTCTGGTGATAGCATTTTTGCATACACCCTTAACAAAACTTCCCCTATTTTTCAATGCAGGGTGCAAGGTGTGCCCACTAGGTATAGGAATATATACCTCTAGCTGCTTTTTATGACGGTGATGATGATGATGATGAAATAAGGATGCTGTGTTGATTGTTGATACAGAAAAACAGAATGATTATTGTATCCACTCTAATATAGGCTTCATTATCTGTCTTGTACGTTTATCTCTCTCTCTCTCTCTCACTTACTGGTTCCTAACTGGGAATCAGAAAGGTGTAGAGAAGCCAAAATTGGTATGCATGTTGTTCAAGGCAGGAGTATAGGAGCACAGTACATGGCAGTGATTTCAATTTCGATACAATATCGATACGATATTTTGAAAATATCGCGATATCAATATCAATATTTTAAAATGATAAGTATGTAAGTCTTATAAAAGCATAAGAACAAGACGTGAATGGTTAGCAAGGCAATTTGCTTTACGTAGATACTAAAATGTGTCAGTGAACTTGAAAATGAACTATGACTGTCGTAAGTGTCGTTAAATTACGACACTATAGTTAGTTTGCTTCGGTTAATTTGTCATTTTCTGCATTTATTCTCATTATGTTGGTAATGCAGCAATAAAAATATAAACCTCTGGTGTAAAATATCACGATATGTTGGAAATTTTGTGAGATATAAATGATATCGTGATATTATCAACAAAATTCGATTTTTTTCCGCCAATACGATACAATATATTGATATCAAAAATGATATATTGATATTTTCGATATATCGAATCATCACTAGTACATGGTAAGAGCCTATCAGTGTGCCACTTTTCGGAGCAATTCGTGATATTACGCAGCTGTATATATATATAGGCGGACGGCCGCACGATATGCTGTCACTGTACTTTAAGTTGTAAGTTGTGTACGCATGGTACGTTTGTGAAAATAATTTGTCTGTGATGAAGCGTGACGTTTTGTATCCGTGCTGCTACGTACGATTGTCTGTTGTTGCCGCTGCAGTGACCTAATTGTCTGTACGTGATCCAGTTGCATGGGTGAATATATTTTTCTAAACTCTTCAGTTGTTCTATGCTTTGTGAGGCTGTTTGTCTGTTTAACCATAGACACAAAAGCAGGTAAGAGCTTTTAAACAGAGATATGCGAATGTGAACGCGTCCGCGGGGTCAGATATCTTTGTAATTGATCCTCTGTAGGAAAGCATTATTTTAGTAATAAAACAGCAAATATAAATGTACAAAACATAAGTTTATACACTTGTTAATGGCAGCACGTCAGAAATAGCAAAAATTACAAAAGGCGATATTATTCAGCAGCACATTCAACATTGACACACTGTCAATGCGATTGGGCGATATCACTTTTTTGTAATTTTTGCTGTTTTTGATGTGCTAGTTTTTAAATGTTGCCGTTTGCAAGTGTATACACTGATGTTTTCTACATTTATCACTTGTAAATTTTTGACGCGCTACATCTATGCTGTAGGCGTCTGTTTCACGACTTTCGTCCCTCTGTCTGTCTGTTGGTATGTAACGGATGTATTGTGGCTAGGGGTTAGGTTTTAGGCGTAAATTTTTTACACGAATAATTAGGCCCCGCCTAGCCATGTGTCTTAAACCTAGGCATGCAAAATTTCAGCGTTCTAGTAGGCCTACTACTAGGGGAACATTTTCAAAATTGCGACTGAACAGAGGCGGGGGTAGGAAAACTGTGCATTTTTAATGGAAAACTGGCCATATCTCGGAAACGGTGAGAGATAGGGCCAAGGTTTACTATTAATGACTAATAGAAAGTGGCATATAGGCCTTACGCTCTTACAGATGAGATGAAAATCATCGACCTTGGATGACCTTGAAGGTCAGTACTGCAACAGGAACTGTCTAGTCTGTAGCGCGTCTTCTCTAGCGACAGCTAGGCTTTCTTTTTATTGTCTGGCCAAAGAGGAGTGGCGCCGCACCGCGGCCCTTCCCAAAAATACGCCACTGATTTCCGCTTTTGCAAAATGTTAATTTAAACGTGTTTCTGTGACTTGGAACGCGTGCCCGTCAAATTTGAAGTCTGCAAAATTACTGCAGGTTCAACCGTATTGGAGCTATATATAGGCCAAGCATAAATGCCCAAATTGGGCTGACTGCCTGGTCCGATGCACACGGACAGACGCACAACCGATGAAAACAGTATATCGGCCATTCACTGCGTTAGCGTGACGGCGATAACAAAAAAGTCCAGCTGTCACTAGGGAAGACGCGCTACAGCCTATACAGTTTATGCTGCAGTACTGACCTTCAAGGTCATCCAAGGTCAACGATTTTCATGTCATTTGAAAGCCAATATGTGACTTTCTAGTGAAAGTGATCAGTAGCAATCTAGGTTTTATCTGTCACCGTTTAGCCACAATACATCCGTGACGAACAGACGGACGGACAGACGACAAACGACACATCGTGCCATAGACGCTCGATTAAAAGCATAGGTAGCTGTAGCGCGTCAAAAATGTCTCGTTAGCAGCCGCTTGAACTGTTCAAAGCCGATGCCGTAGTGCGGCGTGTTTCAAATGAACTGGAAGTAGGCAGCAGGCTGCTGTACAGTTTCCAGCTTGCAGCGCGTGGCACACGTTGCGGCAGGTGTCATCGTTTGATGTTTACACAACCCAACCGTCAATTAGTCAGTCAGGCGTGACGGAGAGTATAGACGTCATTATGACGTCATTATCTCTCACGGCAGCAGCAGCACTCATTCAACAATACACTCTCTATAGGCCCACAGCTTATAACGCGTCATGACCAGGCTGCGAACAAAACTGCACGCAATTATTGTTAGAAAACAATCATTATTTATCCACTAGAGCTTCAACTGAACAGAGGCTAAACTCTACGTAGACCACAGAGATGTTAGCCTAGTAGCCCAGAAAAACGAGAGCAAAGGCGAATGTCCAGCATCTTGCATCAACGTGGACCTCCTCAGACCAGAGTCGAATATCGGATAGCAGCAGGCGCGTGGCATGCATAGCCTTAGATCTCCAGTAGGCCTACTAACCGTGTTTCACTTTCTCATCTGAAATCAGCATCTGAATTGCTCGCAATGAACTCTCTTTCTCTCTGGGCATAATACTCTGTAATAAATCGCAATAAAATTATTAGTTTTGTCACGTTACAAATTGACGAAAATTCTTAATCGGTGAGTGAAATTAATACGTTGAAACAAATTGATGATGCGTGAAAAATCTTAGGCTAATTGGTAGTCGTGATGAAGTCTTCTTTACATCAGTATTCAGTAGTAGTAGTAGTAGTAACAGTTTTGTTAAAGCACGTACAGAGCGACGTAACTGAACTCAACTGAGCTGGCGTGGTTTGGTTTTTGATGAACTGACCAATGGGCAAGCAGTAATGCATTACAGTAGGCACCGTCTAACGGTATTGGTGGCGTACGTGACTACGTTTACGTACGCGTCAACCAATGGCCAGTGGGCAAGTCTTGCTTGCCGACTGCAATGGTCAGTTCAGTAGCTTCTATTCCTATAAGCCTACCTGATGGGCGCAACTTGCGCCCGGTGAAAAATAGGGGGAAGTTTTGTTAACGGCGTGGATGAAAACTTTTTATTCAATTTTTTTTACTTCGCAATCTACACCCTTAACAAGACTTTACTGGACAATGAACACCCTTAACAAAACTCTAACTGTTATTTTTTATTTGTTTCTTTTTTTATTTTTCAATATACACATTTAACAAAAAACCTCCTTAGAAACAGAAAGAAGCCCAAGGGTGGGGGGACTTGAGTCTAAAAGTGGGGAGAACTTACGCTTGAAATTACAATACAATACAATACAATAACATTTAAAGTGAAAAAATGTCTATGGCACTGCAGTCATTTTACAGTCAATAGTGGAAATAAGGTCCGGAAGAAATGGATTTTAAGTTTATTCTTTAATGTTCGCAAGGACTTTGAAAACGTCACTTCTGGTGGCAGACTGTTCCATGTTTTGTTGCAGCAACAGGGAACGCTCGGTCGCTGATCATGGACAGACGTGTCAGTGGTAGAGCCAGTGCTGAGATCGATGACCAGCGCAGGCGTTGTCGTCGACCAGGAAGTCCAACGACAGGCTGCAGAGCGTCAGCCAGGTAGGCTGGCGCAAGTCCATGGACACACCGGTAGACCAGCACGGCCAGTTTGTACGTTATACGCCGTTTACACGATGAAGCTGGCTCGACGAGCTGGCTCTAGTTAACTGGACGAGCCAGCTCGATGTTTGCTTGATCGTGTAAACGGGGTATTATGGTGCGTTCTCACTGCGCGCGTTAAGGCGCGTGACGCGCGTGTACGATCTCAATTGACTGTTCAATCAAGCTCTAATCCAAGCGCTAACTCACCCTAGAAGAGCGTATACATTTGAGATCGTCCACGCGCGTTAACGTGCGCAGCGAGAACGCACCTTTATTCACTTCGGCCAACGAAGCCAAGTGCAGACGGTAAAGTAGCGGTGTGATATGGGGATACCTGAGCCCAAGGGGAGAGTTGAGCCCGATTTCGATTCCAGATTTGGGGAGATAGAAACCACTGGGTCAGTTCGTCAAAAATTAGGCCTAAATCATGTCAGTTCAATTTAGTTACGTCGCTCTGTGCTTGCCTTTAATCGCTTCTGAAAGACGACGGCGGCTGTTGATTCAAGTCAAACATGGCGTCAAGTCAAGTGCGAATCCGTTGCCTCAAGACATCGCAATCATAACGTCTCGCGAACACTGGCGGGCGAGCGATCTCACAGGAAAAGCTGCGTTGATAGCGCCCAGCGGAAGGAAGGAAACGTGCTGAGTTTAACAGTCCCCTCTGTGTGTCTTTCTCTGTGCGTCCGTTTGTGCTATGGGTGACGAGGTCCCTGTGTTTTACTAGGTGCTAACGGACCACACGGTGCTCGACAGTCATTCATACATCCCTTGTGCGCAGTGTCAGTATCTCCCCTAAATGCAACATAACCCTCTAGAATAAAGCCCCACGTACAAAATCCCCGCTCCGACAACTCCCCCACCGTAGGTCGACAAAACCCGCACTGACACACCTTAACGTCGCAAATCGGTGATTGTCTGAAAACAGGTAGACCAAAATCATCTCGTTATAAACCAACAGCATGGTCAACTCACCTTTCCGTCCTTCCAGTGGCGTAGCCAGAAATTTCAATTTCGGGGTCTCGTCTCCCTTTTCTCCCCTTTTCTTTCCCCTTGTCCCTTCCTTTTCTGCCTCTCTCCCTTTTATCCCTTTCCTCCCTTCCGTGCCCTCCCCTTCCCCCTTTCCTTAGAAATAGGACCCCCTAAAATCCAGCTATGGGGTCTGGGGAGCGCTGTGAGCTTACCCAGCGGGGTCTGGGGCGGAGTCCCAGCCGAAATCGAATTTGGTGCACTTTAGCTTTAAAAGATGAGATTTGGTGGCAACAATTTTAATTATATTCCCGAAAATAAACTGACCAAATTGGCAAATTTTGTGCGGTTTATACCTCTGCTTGTGTTTTGTCTGGAGGATTGGAGGAGGGCTGGATCCCATGGGCCCCTCTTGGCTACGCCACTACATCCTTCCTGGGTATGTAAATCGAGTACCGGCCTGTCTGGCTCGAACAGAGACGGCGCAGATTCATCCGTGACAGTACGTGGCAGAAAACACTGGGTGATCCCATATGGCAGGTGATGCTCCGTAGCTTTGCCACTGTTTTCCCACCCTTCAACGTTTTAAATGAAACTGCCAAAATAAAGTATAGGGGCCCGGCCTACACTTGATTTAACAGTAGGCCTATGTTGCTTCGTGCAGTCGCCCCGACTTTGGCGCGAGCCAGAGGAAGGGGTTCATTGCATGGACGGGGTTTTGCCGTGGGGGTTACAGGACATTCGCCGGATCCGTGTAGGCCTATATACCACTTCTCCACGTGTGGTATGGATGCTGGGTCATTATCATCTCGTTAACAGGTTGAACTCTGGCTTTACAGTTAATGGTCTTCGTGCTGATAGTGCACTGACTCGCATGCAGCAACATTCACCTGTTTTCTAATGACTTTATTGTCATCACCTTCGTTCAGTGTGTGATCTTTTTCCGCTCGTCTCAGTCTCTCAAAACGAAAAGTCAGCCTTAGTTTGAAACGTGGCTGGAAAATTGGTCTGAAAACTCATAGGATTTTTTTTCAAAAACTTTATAGGCCTAAACCTAAGTTCAAATTTTGTTTTTTTTCTGTTTTTATTCGTTCTGCAATTTATAATACAAATGAATTTTATTTTCATATTTTGGTCGTGATTTGTAAATTCTGGTGTTACGTCATTTACATATTTGGCAAAAGCAACGTTAAGAGCTACATAAAGAATGGTGTATAGTATGTTCTTTTATGGTCTTAATAATAATTGTGTTCCGTCTTTTTGTACACTAAAACCTTTAAAACTGAAAAAACAGTTTTACTCCAAAAAACTATATTTTCTAGCCGTGGTTTGAAGTTTAAAAAAAACCACGAAATGTTATATACGGGGTGCCCTAAAAATTTGTACGTTCTTGATAATAATAAAATGTAGCCTGTTTAAAAAATGAATTTAAGTTAACAACTACAAGCAATAAATCTCTCAAGTGCTATTGCATGACAACAACAGGGTGTGACACGGACATAATGATCGCACGACTAAACCTATTTTCAGCCATAACAATAATTATTAGCAACAATGTAATAAGAAGACGCCAAGCTACTTCGATTTCATGGTTTATAAATACTTTACTCCGCCTGAAAGTTTTGCTGCCAGGCACGTTGTAAATCATTAATTAGTAGTCGAAGTTTGTAGGCCTATGGTGTGTGCCTTTTATAGCATATGGACAACAAAACAAACTTAGCCAGGAAGCATGCGAAATAAAACCTTGTGTAATTGCAGCATTTCAACACTATGCAAATGCTAGATACCGCGGGGCTTGATATACGATAGGCTGCTGTATGTACGCGTAAACATGTGACGTAATCTTTTTACTCTGCAGCTGATAGCGTAACTACGGTTGAAACGTTTATTGCACGGAAATCTATGCGGCAGAGTTATACGGGCGTTCTCGGTAATTCGGTCTATTCAGCTAATTACCATTCAGTAACATACATGATACATAGGCTAATGCTGATGTATAATTGAGTAATAGCTTGTGTATGCATTGTAATGTTACTAAAAGAAATTATTTGCAGTTGTTGTATCGGCGCAGAAATATTTATTCAAATTAAATTCATTTAAATTTTTATTCAATGCTTCTATGAGGCCTATAGCAAATATATATTATGCAGATTTGCCTCAGTTGACAGTCGAAATACAAATGCCAAATAATAATGTCTTATCGTGGTTGAAAATAAAATACTTTTTGAATAGGATTATTTTTTTGAATTGTTGCGATTTTCTTCTTAGACTGTGTCACTATATAACGTCACTATAATTTATTCTTATCGAGATTGGTGTGATAGCGTTTAATTTGTGTGTTTTTTTGTTCTATTCCTGTGCTTTGTAAGCATATATAGGCAATTGTTCTAGCCCATGGAATGTTTGATGATTACAAATATTTTAAATTTTTGTGCTCTGCAATTAAAACATTTATGTGCCATTGTGAATTTGCGATGAAACTCATTTCTGTTCACTTGACGAGTAATATCATGGCTCTGAGCAATCGGTTGATCGATCGTGCGATTTTGCCGCGCTCGCCAAGGGCATTGAAATCATCATCTCAACTCTTACTTACTGATGTCACGTGACCGTCATAACACGCCCCTTTCATCCGGTAAAGAAATTATTGCGCACGCATGCGCCGAAGCTGCAGCAATGACATCTTCCGGTACGTGGGCAAACGGTCGCCTCGGGCGCGGTGAAAGCCCGGCTGCATCACGGACAGTGGTGGCGTATTTAAGGGAAGAAATTTGCTAAAAATTGTACAATTATGCTTATGCGTAAAATATCTTAAGCGCTTTTTGTAAAACAATAGGGCCTACATAATTCAGTTTATCGTCTTCAAAAAGCTTTATCTTTTCTGAAACGCTATGGCTCGGTGTGAGCCTATTTAAAGGCATGGTGTGGTATTGTGTTTTTTCGAAATGCCAGAAAAAGGGACAGTTTTTGTCGCTTCCACTGAACGCTAAAAAGCTAAAAGTGCCCAGAGCTTTAGACTGCTGCTGGGGGCATCGCAACCAGTTTCCCTTTATAGGCTCACACTTCGCCTTCGCCATGGCGCCCCCACGTTGCCAAATTCTAAATACGCCACTGATTATGGGCACCGATTGTGAGAAAAAAGTGGGTGGGCTAGAACGTGTGGGGGTCGGTCCGACGTTAGCCCCAAGGCCGGACGTACGAAGGGGGATGGAACGGTAGTGCGTAATAATGGCACAAGTTGTCCACCCCTCTCTGAAGTGTATTGCGACTGCGCATGGGGCAGGGCTGCATGGTGTCGAAACGCCGGCACCTGTCCTCCTCGCAGGTTCCGTCATCTCTACCTGTGATGATAGTGCAGGGAGGGGTTGGTGTCTGACACGTGGCCGGGAATATGTAACCATTTCGTGCTTGCAGTCAAAGTAGATCCCTTCGTGGTTAAGCGCAATGAGTACCAGCGAAAGGCGGGGTGTATACAGGCACACCGCGCGATGCACGAGCCTCGTATCCGTGATCTGGCAATAAGCTAAATCGCTCAAAAAGTCAGGGATGATTTTTTTCAGTTTTGTTGCTATAGAACCGTAACGTCTACATTCAATAGTGTGTGGCGCAAGCTCACGGCCGCGGTTCAATGCCCACTTTAGTCTTTAGCGGTTTAGCCTATGCACCGAATGGAAGACAAGCGCCCGCACTGCTGTCGTAATTATACAGAGCATCTAAGTGGAAAACGGAGCACAGTCGACCAAAAAGTCTGATTTGCAGAACAGAGTGGTGAGCGTAGATGACAGAAGTGTTTGAAGCGACGATCGTTAAATCAGCTCTCTCCACTCCGCCCGTTTTCGCCGATTTTCCCGCGTCCAATAAGTAGCCTACCATATCGTTCCAATCGGGGGTCCGGGAGAGGGAAACATCAGAATGCCCCGGGTCGTTCAGTTGCTGCACTGACCGTAGCATACCAGCATTCAAGCACACGCCTTCACAGGAAGCGAATGCCGACGATGACACGTGGTGTAGCAAGGTGTGGCAACTGTGACTGTCGTCTTCTCTGTCGTCGTCTTGTTTCAGTTCTTGCCTGTCGGTGTCCCATTATGGGATCGCCCTTCAGAAAAGTCTCCCTCGGCCGACAATTCACCGACAAAAATCCGCCCCGCCCGGTGGGCGACCGGGCGGGGCGGATTTTTGTCGGTAAATAATGTCGGTCAAGGGGAAACTTTTCTGTAGGGCGATCCTATAATGGGGAAACATTTTATGGGCTGGCGATATTTTAATAAGGGGAAGACATATCAATTCCCTTATTATCTCTCCCCGGACGTATTTTTCATGTCGGATACATTTTAATGTGACACCGACGCTGACGGCAAAGACAGGCGTGCCCGTCTTTCACGGTCAAGTACAGTGGCCACTCTACAGCTGCTGTTCCGGTGACGGGGGAAGACCTGTATCAACCTGCTGAAAAAAAACAGTGCTGGGCAAAATTACACACACACATATGAATGATAGGCCTATCGATTATCCGGTTCTGCTTTGTCCCAAGATGACATTTTTGTCATTCTTCGTATATTCTCCAAATATCGGCTGATTTTTGACGCGCTACAGCTATACTATAAGGCCACTATAGCACGATGTGTCGTCTGTTTGTCCGTCGTCATCTGTCACGGATGTATTGTGGCTAAACGGTGCGAGATAGAGCCTAGGTTGCTACTGATCACTAATAGGAAGTCGCATATTGGCTTTCAATTGACATGTAAATCGTTGACTGTAGATGACCTTGAAGGTCACTACTGCAACGGGAACTGTATAGGCTGCAGTGCGTCTTCCCTAGCGACAACTGGTTTTTCTTGTCGGAATTCTTTTATGGTCACATTCTGCAATAAACAGTTTGAAATAATGTGATAATTAAATATTCCATCGCACCCTAACTGCGTCTTGACTTGCTCCATTGTGAAATAAAATTTCCAAAAAAGACTTGAACTCCTACCGAAAATTGAAAGCAATAAGAATAAATAACACCCACTGGCTTCTTTCGATCTTAATGTATTAAGTTTTAGCCTCTGCCACCAATTACAGGCTGGCCGTTTTTACAACTTGGGGAAATGTTTCGTCTATTTCCCCTACTTTTTCTATACAATATCGATGACACGCAAAAACCGAACGAAAAAAACTTATTTTCTGGAAGAATCGTCTACTTCTTTCATACTTGAATTAAATTATATTAACTTTTTGATGCACTTTCGTGTTTTTGAACAAATACAGACGACATAATTAGAAGTAAGTTTCGTGTGTGTGAGATGTCAGAAGCTAAAGACTTTTATAACTTTTATGACGGACAAACACAGAGACGGACAAGACGGATAAGTCTATGAAGAGGCACAATATACTTACTAAAGGTCTTTAAAAACCTTTCATCACCATATAATCAAAGCTTAGTATAAAAAGAGCACAACATGCAAACAAAAACTTAACTAAATTTATTAACTATTAGCAGCAGTTATTATAGCAGTTAATGGCCTAAATGTTTTTTTTTTCATTTCTGAATCATGACGCCCATAAACAAGTCAAAGTCAAAATGGTCCACACAATATGGCATATCGTGTTTGTCATGGCGAACGGTGTTTACAGAAGCCGTAAAACGATGTAAAGCATCAGCATGGAGAACAGCAGAACAGAATCGATCCGTTACTTCTCCGGACAGATTTCTCAGACGAGCCCAGCACTAGTGAGACGGTGCACCGTGCCGTCGGGCATTTAAACGCCGCACGCGTCTTGCGGCGACCGATCCCGGGATAGATCCATGCGATTGCGTGACGTTCTGCGTAGCGTATTCGAACTGTGTCTGGACTTTATACAAACCACGGCATAGCGTGGACGTGGCACGTGACGCAGACTATAACTCCTAACCTCCTTGGCGGTATGAATTTGGACAGAGTTTCTGTCTAAAAGCGGTACATATATCTGGCGTGGCGAGTTCACCGCGACATTCGCCTAATGACATTTAAATGTACACTTGAGCGTTCAACTGTATACTCCCACTGGACCTGCACTCACAGTACAGCCGCGGCGCCGATGGCAGCTGTCAGCCGATGTAGCTGGATG
>Ga0209367_1002852_pt1 | contig 23147 bp, 16 predicted proteins | sample WorMetLIZISLAND2_FD_187412 | JGI IMG/M metagenome (GOLD analysis project Ga0209367, IMG submission 187412) | Marine gutless worms symbiont microbial communities from Max Planck institute for Marine Microbiology, Germany - Olavius geniculatus... ... | reverse complement strand
ATTTTTGGCCTATAACTCGCTGTATCTCAGTAACGGTGCGAGATAAGGCCTAGGTTACTATTAATCACTAATAGCAAATCGTATACTGGCTGTCGATTGGCGCCGAATTCAATGACCTTGGATGACCTTGAACGCCAAAATAGGGGGTTTTACAGATTTTTTTCACGATATCGGGCTGCGCAAGTCTTTATCGTTCACAAGGAGGCGCCACCGTCGCCAACGCCACACGCGCCTATGGCCGATGTGTATTATGGTCCCGATGGGCCGAGTCCAAGTGATATGCAATTTTCGAAACTATAACTACTGAACCGGAAATGCTATAGGCTTTCGCGCTTCTCGTGAGCTTTGCTCAAATTACTTGTATTGTAATCTGCTATACATGGATGCGGATCTTTGATCAAAATCGAGGACTGATGCTGACTCAAAATGTTGGGATTCACAAATTCTCTGGTCAGCACTGCTGCAGCAGCTAACTGAAAGCACGCCGGGCGGCCCGGACGATCTCTGCTTGCTGTGTATGCCCTGGGACTGTCTCCCCCCTCCTTAGTCTCTACCATACAGCGCGACAGACAGCGTCATGTGGGCGTTAATTGGTCTAACGCCTGTGGAGGGAAGTAAACAACACACAGCCATTGTTCGCTGTAAACAAGCCCTGCAGTTTATTGCACCTGGACTTGACGTGATCGAATTATTAGAGCCAGGTGTTCAAATTAATAGGAGTAAAATAAATAATTATTTTTTCTTAAAATTTAGGTGTTCAAACTATTAGAGTGTCCAAATTAATGGAGGAAATATGGTAATTATTAAAGTAAGTGTTTATTAATTAAACTTATAAAAACACTAACATTAGTTTATTGAAATTTATTGTAATTAAAATTGTTTGTCATTAATTATTAGAAAATTTTAACCCTTTCAAGCTCTAGTGTTTTTATAACTGATTTGTGCAGGTTACAGTCAATCTGCTAATAATGGGAGGTAACAGCGAAGACATGGATCAATTGGTTCACGCGGTAAGATCTCATCGCAGACGAGTGAAGGTGGTGAAATTCCCCACAGTGGATTTCACCAATACGGAAAATCCGATCTCACATCAGACTTTGCTGGCTGAGACTGTGCAGAAATTGTCACTAGCAAGGAAACAGGCACTGTTGCTTTTGCTGCCCTGGTGAGTTTTGTGTACTATGCTAAAAACCACTGTCTGGAGTGGGATTAGTGAATGTTGAATGTACTTATACAGTACACTTTAAACATTGGCTCAGTCGATACTTATACCACAGAAGCTGCTTTTACAGTTGAATAGTAAGGTTGTCCTTTCATCGTAAGCATTCTGTGAGGCTAAAATGCACCAAATTAATTTTTATTGGCCTGGGTTATGCTTTGTTCCCACTAGGGAGCTTATGATGCACCTTCAGACTCATATGGTTGGCTGGAGAGGGGATATTTTCTCGGCATTTCCCACCCTCTCACTCGACGCATCTTGTTCTTGGTGCCTTGACCTTTACACTGCTAATACTGATGACGGATTGATGCTACTGTTTATGACTACGTGTTACAATGATTAGCCATATGGTGATTTTACCATCTCCCTCAGACTGATGTCATGTGTCATCTTAGTTTTACAAAGTCAAACTAAAAGTCAAACTAAAAGTGAAGGATGAAAAGAAATAAAATGAAAATATCATGTGCTACACCGTCATTGTTCTCATTTGCAGATAGTAAAGGTATAAGTCAAGTCAAACGTGGATTTGTGTCGCGCATTAACATATAACATTAACTTCTAATGCGCTTGGCGGTCAATCAATTGTGAATACTGCATGTTCATGGTGTCCACTGTCCACTAGAGGTGAACTGCGACAAGTTTTGCGATGACTGTGCTGGTGCAAACTGTTCAAGTCATCAGATGGCAGATCCTTTGATGGTTAACGCTGACGTTTGCTGATGACATTGTCGGTTGGCTTCTACGATTCATCATTGCACAGGAATTGGCAGGTGTACATCTTGTGCACGCTGGTCAGCAAGACACGTCGTCATGTTCGAATGCGTACAATTGCAGACACATGTATGCCTGACCACAGCAGCCTGGCCTCTCGGGGTGCACGTCCAGTTCCAACATGCTAGCCAGCACGTTGTCAGCACACAGTAAGAAACATCGAGTGTCAACGATGGATAAAACATGGCGTCAAATCAGCAAACCAAAACAACCGAATGGAACACCAGATATAGCACTACGACATTGCGAAGTATCATGTCACAGAATGCACTCGTGGCATAGCAAAACACAAACACATGCAGCACGTCTCGAAACATGCCTCACGCTGCAATCAGTGCACATAGGTATAGCACATGTTAAGTAACTTATCTGCGAGGTCAGATCTAACTCCTTCATCTGCCATGTCTTTGAGATAGTGTAGCTAATGGTATGTTCTTGGGTATGTGTTTACATCTGTGAATGATTGCTGCAGGAACACTGATGTTGTATCTTTTGTCCAAGCATTTCAAACACTGCCGTCATCCAGCTGCTTGGCTAAAATTGGTATCACACATCATTTACTGTTGCAGTTTGACGTTTTTGTGTTTTGGTACAGATATATATTATCTCAGTTTCTTTAGAGGAATTTTTTTTGTTTAACTTATGTTTTAATTTTTTATTTTATGTACCAGTATTGTCATTATGTTGATTTATGATTATTATGCCAATAACATCTGCTTCTGCATTAATAACTGTTGTTTTTTTTTAGTTTTGAAAATGTTAACGAATTGGTAATTAAAGGTTGATACGAAAGAGAAAGATGTAATATTAATTTCCGTTTTTCAGTTCAAAAGGTTAATAGTTAAGGTCATCCGAAAATGACGCACGTAACGTAAGTATTTGCTTACGACTAATGGGTAATGTGCTGGCCGGCTAGCCACAGTGCTGTGAGTGCCTACAAACCTTAGTGGGGATGCTGAAAATGTGGGAACGGAAAACAGTGGACCGTGAAAAATGTGGGAAAGACAGGACTGCATAATGTGGGACCAAATCTGAGGGAAATGCAGGATCACTGTCTATAGAACACTAAGTGTATAAGAAAAGTGCACAGTTGCGCATGTGTGAAACACATGGAAACGTAGAAAAAATGACAGCTCATTTGACACCCCCATTCGGTTTACCTACCCCTGAGGGATGATAGGCTGAGGTGACTTAGTGATTGGTTGTATACCGATGTGGTTTACTTGTGTGCAGACAGTCATTCATCCAGGTAGTTTTAAAGGTCCATGGTCACCAAAATTAACATATGCATTTTATCCATTTTCCTGAAAGTGCAGAATTTTATGATAACTTTGACAGTAATATCGGCGCCCAGCGTTCTGTCAACACGGAAAAATTTACCTTTGAAGTCAACGATCTACGAAAACGATGTAGAAAACGCGCCACCATGATGACCTGTGGTGACGTCATGAGTTTAGCCTATAGACGTCATGAATTAATATTCGTCGGCTAGCCATTAATATTCATGATCTATATGGGCTTGGGTCATGACGTCACCACAGGCACGGATAGATTAGAATATTTCGCATAACGTAACGTAATGCCACATTTTGTTTGAATTCACGCATTAATTTCATATATTTATGAAGCTCAAATTGACATATTATATATGCGAAGTTAAATGTCTAATTTAAATCTACAGAAATTGCGCGAGTGAGTTTGACCGTGGCCATGGACCTTTAAGCAGTTGACAGAAGTTGAACCAACGGCATTTTGATCGTTAAGTCCAACATTCTGATCATTACACCACTAAGCCACCTAATGTCTATGAATGACATGTGGCTGTGTAGGTGCTGTAACAGTGTTGATAGACGTCTGCAGTTTCTACATGACCAACCAGTTTACATTTCCTCTAGTTCTTGACAACTGCAGCCGTGGCTGGTGTAACAACATCATACTCACTTCCTCTGCTCAACCCAAGGTTCTGCTACATATTTATTTTATTTTTTATTTTAATATGTAATAAACACTTGCGACAAACACGCAAGAACAATAGCATAGGAAAACAGTAAAGAAAAACTACAAACATTACTAAGGTGAACAAAAGGAACACAGAAAATACATGCTAAACAGACTACAAATAAACAAACTAATAACAGTTGCTAAATAAAATTCTATTGATAAATGTCCGTTTGTGCAGTTCAGATGTTACTTGATCTATTAATAAACCATGACCTATATCTCTTAATCCATATTTGTTAGACTTGGCAATCGGTAATAGGTGATGTAGACAATGATTATCATAAGTTGCTATATAAAAAGCATGATTACTGCCTGCCGGTTTATGTTGTCAGCAGTTTCATAGATAGCTGATTCTTGTTTGCTTTTCACACTGGTTTTTATTGCTTGTGCAAGTGATGGCAGTATTGTTTTCAGCACTGTGGCTTGGCAAACACGATAACTCATGAACTGCTGCATTTAGCTTGATGGAAAATTTGCATGAGCATGTATGATGACTTAGCTCTGAGATGGGTTACCTATGAAGAGCTATAGTATATAATCATAATGCCAGAATCTTGTGTTATTTCTGGAACATAAGATTTGATGTATTCTGTGTTTTGATGTCTGTGCAGTTGTCTATGGTTGAGTCAATACGGCAGTTGCTGCATGCAGCTAACAGCAGTGCCACGTTACTTACGGCTGATACGGACACTCTCATTAGGTGAGTACTGAGTGAATGCCACTCGTTTATTTTGTTTGTTGTTATCTCCGCCCAATGAACATCGTTAATGGCGGAGATGATGTATTCACTTTGTGTGTGGCATTTTTCTGTGTTTGTGTCTGCTGGCATGGTGTCGTAATAAAAATGACATTTTATCGTTACTTTTTACACGTGAAAGCAGCTACTGCTTTCAGCGCATCTTAGCCATTGCAATTCTGTCTGTCTGTCTGTCTGTCACATGGTTGGATCAGTCAAAAATGGTGCAAGCTAGGATCACCAAATCTTCACCATCGGCTGCCTGGAAGACTTTAGTTTCAGGAACCGTGAAGCTTTTTCATAAATTTGCATGGGGTCACCCCGAACAGGGCGCTAAATGAGAGGGGGTGGGAAAAATTTGCGATTTTTGGCCAATAAGTCGCTGTATCTCAGTAACGGTGTGAGATAGGGCCTAGGTTACTATTAATCACTAATAGGAAGTCGTACACTGGCTCTCAATTGGCGCCAAATTCAATGACCTTGAATGACCTTGAACGCCAAAATAGGGGGTTTTGTGAATTTTTTTGGCGATTTCTGGAGTCTATATCATTCACAAGGTGGCGCCACGCTACTATCGTTATGCAATCCAGATAGAGAATTGGATATTTTATATTGACTTAGCATGAACACTCCAATTTTCAGCTAAACTACTGAACTGTAACTGCTATAGGCTTTCGCGCGTCTCGTGAGCATTAGCTCAAATTTCTTGTTAAAGATGTAGTATATATTTTAGTATATATTTTGCACTTTAATTTTTTTTTGAAATTTTCGTCATTGCTGTTTTATTCCTGTAAATTTGGACACTTGTGATTTTATTGTGCACTTTGTTTATGATTTAATGTTGAATAATATAGATTCAAAATCATTGAAATTGCCATTGTCAGTTGATGCTTCTTTTAATATGGCCGCTCAAATATTCTTATTAATTTTATAGTATTTGATACTACACTGTATTCAGAAAGAAACACCCACTCACATTTCCTTTTTATGTTGCCATGGGAAATGTTCAAATTGTTTACAGAGATATAACAGAAAACGTGAGTGGGTGTTTTTTTTTGAACATAGTGTAGAGTAATTAACTAATCAAGCAAAACATGAATTTATATAGTGCATAATGTTAAAATTAACCTCTGGTTCATCTAATGAGTTCCTAGCTTACGTTTTTGCTAGTGATATTTTAATATGAATTATTGTGTATTATCGGTGCATTGCATGATGGGAACAGTGAGCGAACTCTGGATCTAGTTCTGTCAGGAACGGCGTTTAACTCTGCTTCTATGATACGTGCAAGACATCACACTTGTCCAGGCTGGTACGTTGTAATGATTACTGTACATAGTTACTTGTATTTCCTTATTAGTATTGATACTGATACAGACAAGTGACCGAAGCAATTCAGTAAAATGCAAAATTGCTGATCAGTGCTGCCCTCTGGTTAGCAAATCATAAGTAGGCAATTGCAAGTTTTGGCTGGGGGTTTAACTTTCAAATCTTTTCTTCTTCTGGGATGACCGACCCCTGCGTAACACAGTGTCTTATTGGACTCCAAAGTGTACCTACTAAATGGCATCTAAGTTCGTCGAACGGCCAAAGCAGGCTGCATGAATGTGACAGACAGACAGACTACACTACATAGCAGTGTGTAGCAATAGATGGAGCTGCTTGCACTGCAATAAGCGCTTCTGCTTAAAAATTGCAAATGACTGCATAATTTCATTTGCAAATGGCATGTAATCTGTGATTTGATTTTTCATCCGTATTGAATAGTAACATGAAAAGAAAATATGAATTTTTTGCTCGGTTTGTTAACAGCAAAAACTCTGCAGAGTCAGTTCTTCAGAGCTGTTGAGTTGGCCAGAAAATACCAAATTACTGTTTGGTGACAGGCACAATGGAAAATATGTGTGATTAACTTGACTAGAGACGTTGCCTGACAGGAAATCTATGTAATGAATGATAAATAGTATGGAAGCACTTGACAAAAGAGAATTTCAGTAGGCAAAGGTTGTAGTAATTTTATGACTTTACATGGCTTATCACTTGTGCTTATTTGTGCAGGTTTTCTGGCTCATTTCATTCCAGCAAAGTTTGTCCTCAGATGGAAACAATTGTCCTGCGTTTCCGACTCCCACTTGACAAGTCCCGTTTATGCAGCCGACTGAAAAGTAAATACTTACTTTGGTTTTCAATTTCTCAACAGCTTGGTTTAATTTGTTAACGTTACTTTTGCTGTCATAAAATGCTTCCATTGACAAGTCACGTCTATGCAGACAGGCCAGTTTTGTTTTTCTGCTAGGAATGCTGTCCAGACATTCTGGCATGCAGCACACACTCTTGTCTGCTTTTAGCTGCCATGTAAAACATTCTTACTTCTTTTTTACTCCTCGCGTGCTACATTCCTAATGTAGCGAAGAGGAGTATATAAGATCAGTGTAATATTGAGGACTGACTGACCGACCAACGACCGACCAACAACCGACCTCTGTTCCTAGAAGAGTCTTCCTGGAAGAACTTCAAACGGCCATGTCTCCATAACGGTGCTAGATAGACGCATGGTCACTATGGACCGCCGATAGGAAGTTGACGCCCGGGAGTCGAATGGTTACATGACCCATGACGTCACGTGACCCCAAAAGGTCAAACTCGTGACCCCGTTATCTTTGAGGTGCCACATCTCAATAACGGTGCTAGATAGATGCATGGTCTTGTCCATAGTGACCATGCATCTATCTAGCACCGTTAAGGAGATGTGGCGCCTCAAAGATAACAGGGTCACGAGTTTGACCTTTTGGGGTCACGTGACGTGATGACGTCAGTTGCACGGTTGATGCTGTCGGCGAAGTGATGCTGTCGGCACCGCTATTTATGGTGTGAGAAGAAAGGAACTAAAAAGCAGTTAAAAGAATACAGGAGAAAATAATGCATGCGAGGAGTACATTAGATTGGTCACAATCTAAAATATTTCTTGTTCACGTTTGAGGTTATTTACAGTTAATGTGCTATAAAAAAGTTGCTTTCTTACTTTCTCATGAGAAGCATCCTGTTGAGTTGAAATTTTTGTGGTTTATTTTCCTGCAGCATTCAAGACTGGCTTACAGAAGTACCCGTTTCATGGCAACGTCTATTACACCAGTGGCAACGTAGCACTGCTGAATGGTCAGTGCTGATTGGCCGATTATTTCTGCATTTTTGTCTACTTTCTTCATAATTTGCAGCTTTGCCTATTATTAGAAACGAAACTCTAAGGGACATCACGGGACAAAAGAAATGTATGAGGCCACAGTCAGGAAGGGACAACTAAGCTGGTTTGGTCATGTGCAATGCAAAGAAGACTCTAGAAGAGCTAAACAGTGATCGCACGTGTCATGAGCATTAGCTCAAACTTGTTGTTGTTATTGTGACAGACGAGTCATTAACTGGACAGAGCGTCTATTGTCTGTCAGCAGTGACACTGTCAGGCCGTGTCTCACTGACTGCACTGACATCCAATAACAGCACCAGCAGCAGCAATCATCTCGCGTTCACTGGATGTCAACTTGATGAAAACAAACTGCGCAAGCTGCTCTATGAGTGCCTGCCGGTAATCATGGGCAACTTCACTTTTTGACTTAGGCTTTAGACTTCCGCTGAGCCAGTTCGCTGAGTGAAATCTAAAACTGAACACTAAAGTTTGTACTTTGACCAAAGTTCAACTAAACTTTGGTTCAGGTGTGTACTTATACTTTTGGACTTGCTGAGCCTTTTTGCTGAGCAAGTTTTTTTCTGTCCAAGTTCGGACTTGGACAGAACTAAGTTTTGGCTGAGTGAAAGGTTTGGTGAAGTCACTTTACTTTTTGGCTAAAGTATGTACTCAGACCAAAATTTAGCTCAGCGAATTTTCTCACCGAAAGTCCAAGTCAAAAAGTGAAGTCACCCAATGTCTTGTATACTTTTTAGTCTGCCCGGAAACGATAGTTTTTGGAAGGACTTATGTTTTACAGCTGATGTTTTATTTATTGCAGTTGCGAGATCTCCGAGATGCGTTGGCTGATCGGCACCAAATTTTGCACGGTGATCAGTACTAGGCCAAATTTTATAATGCCTAGCTAAAATTTCAGGGGCCCTCCCCCGGAAAATTTTAGGGGCCCAAAACATGCAAAATTTGGCCCGATTTTGGACGACTTCAAACTTCAGCAGCGAATATCTCCATAACGGATGAAGATATTCAAAATCAGACAAGTACACTTTGTACCACGATTCCCTCCGCGTTGGGTGAAAGAATTTTGGTGAACTTTGGTCCACTAATCACAGAGATTAAGTGGTGAAATTGTACCCACCCAAATCGACTTTATCGGGAGACCATATTTGGGCTCCTAGGGTGTGCTGCACCCCCAAATTTTTACACACGCTACAAAATGGCCAAGTCTTGCCAGTGCACTCCTGAACGGCAACGGGGTCCCCCTTGCAAATTTTTTCAAAGGGGGTCAAAAATTGGCTTAAATTTTAGCATATTTGCGCCTATGACTTTGGCATTAGTGGGAATAGCTCCATGAAACTTTGCCACATGGCGGGCCTTAAGGTGGGCATGATCACTTATGTACAAATTTTGGGGGCCTGCACCCCAGAAATTTGGGAGGGCCAAAAATTCGAAAATTCAGCCCGATTTTGGACATCTTTCGACTTTGACCGTGAATTTCTCAAAAACTGGTCAAGATATTAAAAATCGGAAACAAACTTGAATGACACCTATCCCTGCTGGGTTCAACAAAAGAAATTTGGTGAACTTTGGTCTACCAACAAAAAAGTTGCAGGTGCAGATGTTAACCCACCCTAAGTCAACAATGCACGTTCTGCGTATGCTAATGCATTTGACTGTGAGCCACGTGACTTTGTTGCCGCGTAAATTTTGCACCCCCCGAATTAACCCCCAATCGGATTTAGAGTCCCGGGCAGACTCACGTTGGGCTTTGCCCCAAATTTCAGCTTCTCCATATCTATCTATCTCAATTAATTTCGGCGCAATTCGCTCTTGAAATCTGTGCCGCAGCCTGAAATCGCCAAAAAATCCATAAAACCCTCTATTTTGGCGTTCAGGGTCATCCAAGGTCATTGAATTTGGTGCCAATCGAGAGCCAGTGTACAACTTCCTATTAGTGATTGATAGTAACCTAGGCCCTGTCTCACACCTTTACTGAGATACAGCGACTTATTGGCTGAAAATCGCACATTTTTCCCACCCCCTCTCTTTTAGCGCCCTCTTTCATGGTGACTTCTTTCGAATTTATGGAAAAGCTTTACTGTTCCTGAAACTAGAGTCTTCCAGGCAGCCGACGGTAAAGATTTGGTAATCCTAGCTTGGACCATTTTTGCCTGATCCACCCGTGTGACGGACGGACGGACAGATGGAGAGGACAGATGGAGAGACAGATGAACAGACAGAATTGCAATGTTTAAGATGCGCTAAAGCAGTAGCTGCTTTCACGCATAAAAATGCAAGATTGCTGATCAATGCTATTTTTTGGTAAATCAATTGCAAGTTTAGCTAGGGGTTCAACCCAAGTATCTCTCTTTCGCTGAAGGCAGGGACCCGATCTAATGTGATGTGTTAGATTGGCCAACATCGCCTTTTTATGCTTTTAGCAGGGTACAGTGCATGAATGTGACAGATGTCAAACAGAAAGACCATACTGTGCAGAACTACATGTAGAGCTATAAGTAAAATCGCTTGTGCTGAAGCAATTTCATCTAATACAGTAATGAATAGGAGTTAGGTAGATTGACGTGTTTGGTTGCCTATTAGTGTGCATATTGCATGCATGGTAACAATGTTCAGGTTAGGGAGAAGAAGCTTCACAGAACACGCCAGAGTCTCACGCAGACCGAGATCAACGCCATTCACGTGAGTCTTTCATTGCCAGTTAGTGTCAAAATTTAGTGGAGTCAGTTGTCCACATGAAATTTTTGGCTCTCAGAAAACTGGTTGGTTTTGGTTGAAAAATGCAAAATTTTGGGTTAAAAAGATTTAGGGAAATTTGGAGGCAGTATTGGATTTTTGAGCACCTATAATCTTTTCTGTTGGAAATTTTCAACTGTCTGCCGGAATTCTGTCGGAAATTTGCAGCGCTTGTCTGAAAATTACTACATTCAGCCCAGCTTATGTTCTTTGACCCACCATGCCCTTGGTAAAATAGGAGACTTGGGACTGCTGCCACTGGGTCACAAATTATGCTGTATGGACAATAGGCCACCAAGCTGATTTTTCACTGGAGTTTTTCTTTCAGATAAAGTGCACATCCTTTTGGAAATGTAACTCAATTTTGTTGCTGTAATATATTATACTGTTTTTGTTTGATATTTTAGCCAACTATACTCTAACTGTCACTTATGGTGCAAGATTGTGTCTGTCTGTTGTCCGTCTGTCAGCGTGGTGTGGCCAATATTGCTTTTTTAATGATTTTTTGCTATTTTGAAATTGTTATTCTTTTCATGTTGCCATTCACAAATGTATAAAGTGATGTTCTGTACATTTATTGTGGTACAGAAGGAGCGTCATCTGGATGCACTGCCCGATGGTTGGTTTTACAACGGACGCAGCTTTGTATCAATGGACGGAGAACGCTCTGACAAACACCCTGGTTTGTGGTAGTATTAGTGGTAGTGGTGGAACTGATGGTAGTAGTCATTCGCATTGTGTATAAGTGACTAAACTGTGTTGCTGCAAGATGCATTTTGATGGCCGTAAATGTGTCAAAATGTGTATGTGGACCACACTAGAGGAGCTTACAGCACTTGTCAGACTTAGCTAGATTTGGGGGGTGGGAAAGGGCAAGGGCAGTGAAGAGAAGGAGGAGGGTAGGGAAAGAGCAGGGAAAGAGAAGTGATGGGAGGGCGAAGAAAGGGTAGGGGAGGTTAGGAAAAGGAAGCAAAAGATGGGAAGGGGAAGGGAAAAAATTGTCAATACAGCAGGGTTCTCAATAGACCTGAATTTTCAGGATGTCATGACTTCCAAGCTACAAAATTTGGACGTCAGTGTTCAAGATCTGGAAGTCTTGAAGTAGGCTTGCAAGAAAACTTAAGCAAAAAATTAACACAATGCAAAAAATGCATCACTAGGCCTTGATTTTGAAAACGAGCAATATTCAGTTCTAGCGAGACTGCGGTATGCATATTGAAGGATGCAGTTTGTGGATTGGAATTACTTATTGCACACATGGTGACAGAAAACAGATTCTGTTATGAATTCACAGTTTATTATAGACAAATGAGAGGCAGTTTGATTTGGACTTTGTGAACTCCACGTCTTTAAATTTGGGCGTACAGGCTGAAATTTTTGGGCCCAAACGCCCGCTGTTGAAAACCCTGCACTACATCATTGACTAGCAGTGTCAGATTAGGGTGGATGCTAATGATGCTGCAGCATTAGGCCCATTTGCGAAATAGGCTTACAGCTATGGAGTGGTCAAGAAATTTTTGAGGGTATTTTCTTGATTGCGTGCAGTGGACTCACGATGCCAAAAGATGTGCGTCATGACTTGATGAAAAAAATGACTCGACTTGATGAAATAAATGACTCACAAGGACCTTTTGACCTCAAATAAGCATACATCTGTTTACGGCCTGGGCCAGAGCCCAAAGCCCGTTGTGGGAGTTAATGACAATCCCCAGACACCTAGCCATTTTTAAACAGATATCGGTACGATTGCTGTGTGCTGTTTGCTTGTAGATATGGAGACATTTATTGAGGAGTATCTGAAAAGAGCAAACGCCGAAGTCGATCGTTACAACGCATCCATTCAGCACTTTGACTCACGCCAGCTCTTCGACTGATGACCAGTTCATCAAACTTTAGCGTCTGCCTGATGACTGCATATCACCACAGATCAACCGCAGATCAGATCAGGTCCTAGGAATTGTTTCTGAGTGACAGCATATATCAGTTTATGGCACCGCATGCATATAACCACAGATCATGGCTTGACCTGTTACTGTAGCCCGAGCTGATCTGCGGTGATTTACACTGCTATGGACTTAGACTTAAGCACGTAGCCAGGAGGGTTTGATGGCTTTGGTCTAATTAATCGAATCTCTCTGCCTCTGCTGAAGCCAGGAAAAGTTGCACAAAAGTAGACAACAGTGACTGGAACCCCCCCCCCGTTTGGAAGTTTGGCTATGGGCCTGAGACTGATCTCAGCTGCTAGCATGAGCAATTTCTGTTGATCTGCAGTGATTCGCAGTGCTCAGGCAGACCGACCGCTACTTTAGAACTTGGTAGCAGTGGCGTCATCGCAGGAGAGTCAGGGAGTAGCCCCTGTCGGAAAAATTTTTTTGTTGCAGAAGTTTTTTCCATGAATAAAAATTTGCGGTTGAAAATTTCCCATTTGGGGGAATTTACGGCAACATGGAAATTTTGAGTACCCCTTTTTCGTCTGTCTGAAATTTGCCGCTATCTGGTCCAAAAATTGCAACTTTCTGACCGTCGCTTCCCCCCCAACTTTTTAAACCCACGATGCCACTTCTTGGCAGCATTATTACACACATTTTGTCTGCGTATTAAATGACGTCATTTTGTGTCAACATGTAAAAAGTATTGCACAGGTTTGTACTTAAAAACGTGAAAAAGGTGCACATTTTAGATGCACATTTTTCAGTGTTCAAACGTACGATGCTGGTTTTTGTGAAACTTTGATATAACTTTTTGGTCAGCTTTTGCTTTAGGTCACCAAAAATATATGTACTATTTGACTGGTAAACAATTCAAGCTTTGCATCTTGGCAGCAATATTGACTGCAAACATTTACACTTTGTGTCAGCTGTGTCATTGTCTGTTGAACGTGTGCTACAAACAGTTTTGTGCAATTTTTACGTCAGTTATTGGTTGCTAGTTTGTGTCTTCATAGGCTTCGATGGCCAATACATATTAATATACAGGGTTGGGCCGAATAAGGAAGCCTTCAAATTTTGTCTATTTTTTTTTTAAATAAATACTGGCAAATTGTGAAAATTTTTTTACTAGCACATTATGTGGAAAGTATGCAATAGCACATTATTAAATATATCACCACACCTTAACTGTGTCAATACACTATCAGTCCTGTAGTCGTCATTCATTTTTATGCGCCAAAGCAACTACTGCTTTCAGCGCGTCTTAGCCATCGCAATTCTGTCCGTCCGTCCGTCTGTCCGTCACACGGGTGGATTAGTAAAAAATGGTGCAAGCTAGAATCACCACATTTTCACCATCGGCTGCCCAGAAGACTCTAAAGCTTTTCGATAAATTCGAAGGGGGTCACCCAGCACAAGGGCCCTAAATGCGAGGGGGGTGGTCAAAATTTGCGATTTTTGGCCAATAAGTCGCTGTATCTCAGTAACAGTGCGAGATACAGCCTAGGTTACTATTAATCACTAATAGGAAATCATATACTGGCTTTCGATTGGCGCCGAATTCAATGACCTTGAATGACCTTGAACGCTAAAACAGGGGGTTTTATGGATTTTTTTTACGATTTTGGGCTGCGACACAAGGCTATATCATTCACAAGGTGGCGCCACGGAACTGGCGTTGGTGGCGTGGCATAGTTGGTAACGCATTTCGGCTGAAACGAAGTTACTCTACGCTGGGCCCGGTTAGTACTGCGATGGGTGACTGCCTGCGGGCAGCTAAACCATCTCCGTGCGAAGCCTGCCAGCTAGGTTGACCCAGCCTTCTACCCTCCGTGGGAGGGTAAAATGAGCAGTAACTCATTTATATGGGTTACTGAAGGTGGTGACCTTAGTACAACTGACTGGGGCTGCCTAGCCGGCCGCTGCGTTAGCCTATGTCTGCAGGCTGCACGTGGTAGCTGTGCGGCTGGTGGCTCGGGTTAGTGACGAAAAGCGTATTAGAGGCATTGTACGCGAGATGCGCTATACAAATTGACACCTTTGCCTTTTTAACTTTTATCATTATGCGATCCAGATAGAGAATTTGGTTGATCACAACAAGAAATTTGAACTAATGCTCACGAGACATGCCTATAGCAGTTACGGTTCAGTAGTTTAGCAAAAAAATTGGGTTATTCATGCTAAGTTAATATACATTAACTTAACATTATATATATTAACTTAGCGTGAACACCCCAATTTTTTTGCTAAACTACTGAACCGTAACTGCTATAGGCGCGTCTCGTGAGCATTAGCTCAAATTTCTTGTTGTGATCAGCCATCCAATTGTGTGAATTGAGGAAAACATTGTAATTTTATGTGGTGTTGTGGGTCAAAAAAGTAGTGACGGGGAAGCAGGTTTCATTTTTACGCGCAACAGCAGCTACTCCTGTAGCGCGTCTTAGCCATCGCAATTCTCTCCGTCCGTCTGTCTGTCACATGGGTGGATCAGTCAAAAGCGGTGCAAGCTAGAATCACCAAATCTTCACCTCGGCTGCCTGGAAGGACTCTACTTTCAGGAACCGTAAAGCTTTTCCATAAATTCGAAGGGGGTCACCCCGAACGAGGGCGCTAAATGAGAGGGGGTAGGGAAAATCTGCGACATCCAGCCGATATGGCATTGCCAGAGCGAGATATTGGCGCCATCTGGTGAGTACAAGTAAGACACTATAAGCTGGCCTACATATTAAGTCGTAGGGCGTCTGGCGCCATCTGGTGAATGATTATGTTTTACTGGGCCTTCTGTGAAACTAGCCAAAAGCCGTACGGATGAGACCTATGGATGAAGTCTACGCATCACTAGCGTACAACGGTGCACCGCTGTTGCGCGTTCCTGTTTGCATTAGCAGAGCTTTACTTGTTTCTATTAGACAGCATTTCAGGTGATCAAAATTTCAATTTTGCTCTTAAATTTTCCCATAATGGGGGATTTTTAGCGACAGATTTAGTAGGCCTATTCTTGGAAGAAACGTTTTTGACAAGAAGAAAATTTGCCAATGGGCTAACATTTAGGGAGTTGCATTTGTCCCCACCCTGTTCCCCTTTGCTGCGTGTATTAAAACGTTTTTTTTTGTGGCAATCTCTTTTTTCTAATTTCTAGTGCATATGTGATGTAATTGTTTTGTCAATTTTCGTTTTTGCTACAAGCATGCACTGTGCTTATCACTTACTGTTGTGTCTTTTCTTTGCTTTATGCTATTATCGATTACGTGGTAATTTTTCATGCTAATATCATATGTCTGAAGTTGTGTTTCTTGAAATATCACAGACTGGGTCATCACAGTTCAGACCACCGGCATAGGATCGGCTTTCCTAAGCGAAAGCTGGGCTTCTTGTTTTCCCAAATCTGCAAATCTGCATATAAAGCTGATGCATTTTATGGGCAGGGAATAAAAACGCTGGTGCGCAGATGAAAACACGTTTTGCACTGACGAAAAGCAGGGCACATGAAAATCGCTATGAATTTATAGCCAGCTATAGCTGTTACATGCACTTTATACACGAGTTTTATTGCAGCAAATTTAATGTTTTAGTCGATAAGCGGCGTTAAGCGCCATTTACACAAAAAGTGTCTAGTTTGTAGTCCGCAGGTGAATCACTGGCGTGGTACGTGCTAGCACATAAGAATTTAATTCATTGATTTCATTTATTTATTTATTTATTATTTAGACCTATTCAGCGGCCGTGTACGTGGCTCGTTTCATCCTGACTTTGTATATGATCGGTGACAGCTCACGAGAATTTTCAGAAGTCGCAGAATTATAGAGCTAAAGCAGAGTTTCCATCCAGCGCAGCGCACGCAACGTACGCATGCGCAACGCAACGGATTTAACGTAGCTGTAAGTAATAAGCTGACAGCGTGAAAGAAATGCGTTCATGGATGGGCTCGACTCGAGTGTCGCTCGACGAATGGACGTTTTTGGGCCCAATTTTCAACTTTGGGGGGATTTTTCAGGGGTTAGATATTAACTTCGAATTTCGGTTCCCGAAAAGGTTTGACCCCCTCGTGAGGCCACGTTGTCCGAGCCATCGCGCGTGAAAATCCGCCGAGCGGTCTGACCTGTCAACAAAAAAAGATGGCCCAACCGCTCAAGTGTCCCCACTTACATAGATCCTTCCTACGCCACCGTCTCCATCACAGCCTGAGTGCACAGTAGGCTAACTGTAACACAACGACCGCGATAGCTGTGCTAGCTGCGTTTGTTGCGTACTTATGTTGCGTTTACTTCGTTTGTTACGCACTTTCTTGCATTGTGATACGTTGCGTGCGTCGTGTTGGAACTTGGAAACCCTGCTTAAGATCACATAAATATTCTTTGAAGAGTGATAATGTAAATAATTATGTTTATTAGTTGTTTCACAAAAGTTCCTGGTTTCTTGATAAAAGCGAACTGACACTGGTTTGCGCGGAGTGTGTATAATGTATGAATGGCCGTGGGAGCGAAGTACCTGTGCTTCACAGAAGTTAAACCAGCGAGCTCGTCGGTAGAAGATGTTACAATCGACGGACGTATCCCGGAGCCAAGGAGTGGACACAGGGTTGTTGTCTTTCACGGTAACCTGTACAGCATTGGCGGCTATAATCCGGATTTCTTGGACAGAGAAAACGACAACGACACTTACTATCCACTGTTTAAGGTCTTATCTGTTTGTGTACTTGATAGATAAATTCATTATTTTTTAACTATGACTCCCTTTAGCTATACTTAGATAGTTTTGTTTTAGAACTATTTATTTTATTGGTTGTGGTCGATGTAAAATTTTTTTATCATTGTTACGCCTATCAGGAAATAATTTGGAACTGTACCACTATCCATTCACTGCAAATGCAAAGGAAGACTTGCAGTACGAGCTGAGAAGATATATTTTTTTAGGTGGGAGGTTAATTCATTGTCAGATGAAAGTAACACTGTCAACTGTTTTTTCTGCTGTACAATAGCGCAAAAATGTTTTATTACTTGTCGTGCTGCACGACCATTTGCACAGGAGTTATGGCGGTTTAACCTTGCGAGTCGGCGATGGCACAAGCTGAAGACATTCGGAGCAATGCCAGTAGAGCTAGCATCCCACTCCGCCATCGTTCATGGCAACCACCTTGTTCTGTTTGGCGGCACCGGCATACCATTTGGTGAGGCGGCAAGCAACCAGCTGCACGTCTGCAATCTCCCGTCGCTCCAATGGACGCATGTATTCTGCACTGGGCAGCTGCCGATCTGTGTCTATGGGCACACGATGAACGTCGTTGATAATTCACTTTACGTGTTTGGTGGGACAACGGGCTGGGAGTACAACTCGGACCTACATCGGCTGGACCTGGAGTCGTTTGAGTGGGACACAATTGAAGTGTCGGGTGTCCGGCCCAATGGACGCTACCGGCATGAGGTTGCAACCGTCGGCAGCAACATGTTCGTTTTCGGCGGCGGTCGGTCAACAGAGGTCTGTATTTCTCAGATATTTCTACACAGGTTTTATCAGCTACACTGACATCATGACTGCCATCTGAAATCATCTGTTCTTTTATTTTCAAAACAAGTTAACGTTTTAGTCTGTCTACAGTACTGAGTTTAAAAAACAACTCAATAAATATTACTTACCTCAGTGCATCTGAGAGCTTATAGCTCAATAGCTGAATAGTTTGCTAAATTAACAAATGAGTTTTAGGCAAATACCACTGTTAGCTTTTTATCAAAACTAATTACCAGTACTGATCAATTACTCATTAAGTTTTATTACCAGCTCCACATGAATTCTTTTGGTGACCATGCTGTGATGCTAGGTTTATGGTTTTGAGACGCTGCCGGTGATCAACGTGGACCTGCAGTGCTGGACGTGGCGTCCGTGTCGGGCAGACGAGAGACATGGCTACCCGGCAGCCAGACGCTGCCACAGTCTAGTCCAGCTGGGACAGGCAGCTTACATCTGTGGTGGCTACGATGGACACACCATCTTCGGTGACCTGTGGAGGCTTGATCTGTCCATGATGCAGTGGACCAGGCTTCCAGCTGTCCTTCCAGAGCCGGTGTATTTCCACTCGGCTGGAGTGACCGATGCAGGTCAGTTCATATCATCATGTCATATCATAACAGCTAATTTACATTATGACTCTAAAGAATATTTATGATGCTGATGTTGTGACTCCTGCAAACTTAAATCGATAATCGATAATTCTAGCGGTAGATCGGCGATCTGTGCGTAAACACAGTGAAAATTGCTAGCGGTAGATCGGGTGCATATCTGTGGTAGATGCAATAACAAACTCTATGGTAAAACGGAAATAGATTCAGAGTGCGAATGTTTGAATGTTGACGATGGTGGCGGAAGATAATTTGATCAGAAAAACGTTTGATAGTTTTGACGAAGGATGTAGTTTTATTGATCAGTTTTTTTCCGACGGCTTTCATCTGTGTAAACGTGCTAGCCGTACGACAATTGCGCAATTTAATCGAAAGATTAGAGCAGCTGATCAGCGTATCATGGACCGTCTGGATGATGCAGTATACTCCACTAGATGAGTGTGCAAACATTTCGGCAGTTTTAATTCCTGATCCTCTGCGGAAAATGCGAAGCCGCGTAATCGATCACACTATCAGCGTGGGTGTCAGTTCTTCATATACTTGTCCTGGGTCAAGACGTCCGGCAGCTACTCTGTCAAGAGTGCCAACCTGGAGCACAGCCATGATGTCGGGCCAGACCTGTATCACCTCTACATGGCCAATAGGTAATTTTGCATGACTATGCACTACTTTTCATTCACACTTTTGATCTGTCCATCCTTACAACTATGCCTTCATCTGTCAAATCGTTCTTTTCTTTCTGTTGTAGCTGTCCTGAATCGGGTTCCCCGTTTTGCAGGGAATACTATCTTCCGCCTCTCTACGTACGGAAAATAGCAGTTAAGCGGTCTTATCTTCCGTCCATAAATTAGGGTTGTGGTTGGGGTTGCGGATAGAGTTATGGTTCAGTGGCAGATACAAGGGGGCTCATGCCTCCCCCTATTGACTGGATGCATCTTAAAACAGGCTAAAATTTTGCATGACTATACACCACTTTTCATTCACACTTTTGATCTATCCATCCTTACAACTATGTATGTGGTGCACTGTTAACAGGAAGCCGGAACATGATGTCACACAGCAAGCTGCCAACATGCTGTCAGTCGGTGCTAAACCGGCACTCATGGCAGACATGTTGCATCGTCAGAACATTCCCATCGCTACAAAGGATATTTACAACATTCGTCAGAAACTGAAATTCAATGGTATGTGCACTTGTGCAGTCATGTTTATGCCACTTTTAGCTTGCCTTGGATAACGGCATTCATTGTGTATTTGAAATAAGAGTAGCTATGTTTGTTTTGTTGTGAGTGAAATGTATTTACATTGGCTATTTAATGCATATCCCTATGCATGTATCGTATTGTCCACACTAAGTAAGTAAGTTATAATTCAGTCACTACCAGTGATTTGTACCGTTTTATATGACAAACTTAACTGTGTGCAAAAAATATTTGTTAATTGTGACGAGCTGAATGCGTTCATGTCACATCATTGTCGTTTTTTTCTTAACTTGCTTTTAAGTTCAAACTGGGTTGTTACCATTAAATAGTCCTCTGAATGTGATTTAAACCATGTTTACAGTTAATAATGTGTACGTACAGGAACAGCGGAGGACGAGCTGCTTGGCGTAATCAACAGCAACAACTTGAAGCATGTACTGCATACAGACGATGATGGTGTACTCTCGTGCCTGACATGGGCGTCGCCGCAGCAGCTGCAGTTGCTCTCGACTCACAGCGAGGTCCTCATGCTCGACGTGACATATAAAGTCAACAACATTCGCATGCCACTGTACTCATTAGCAATGGTAGACAAGCATGGACATGATCAACCTGTGGCTCATGCCATACTGACCCGGGAGGATGAGGCACATGTGTGTCTGTTCATTGCTGATGTCGTACAGTGGGAAGCACGAGCAGCCACAGCAACGTTCATCACCGAAAAGGACTTTGCAGAGATTAACGCTGTCCGTGGTGTCCGTCCTGAAGCCAACCTGTTCCTGTGCCGCTTCTACATCATGAAGAGCTTCACGGAGGAAATTAACAAGCAAGGAGTCACACAAGGAGAAAGACTACTAACGGTTAGCTGATTTTTTTTCAATGACAAACACTAATTATTGCTTACTTTGTACTTTGAAAAAAATTCAAATAACATATAGAAACTTATACCGTAATGATTGAGGTCAAACTTTATAGAAACTGAAACTGGAATAATTTTCAGAACTGGAATAATACTGAATTGCTAATTGACTTTTCAGCGAGTCTGCTTTATAATGTCGAACCAAAAAGTTGTACCAGTATAAAAATTTCTGTTGTTGACAAGGTAGACAGATTTAATATCCAAGTAGTTAAAAACTTCTTTCTCAAACTGGTATGTTACATGTGTTTGTGTACAGAACTGCCGTCACCTTCTCTACTGCCAATCCAGAGACAAGTACAACTCAACTCTGTCAAGCATCAAGGCTGACTTTCCGCAGTTCTATCGCTACTTAGAAGTCAACTGGCTTCCACATGAACAGCTGTATGCCGGTTACTCTCGGTCTGGTATCCTGCACTTTGACAATCACACTAACAATCGTTCAGAACGGTACCATTACACGATCAAAAGCATTCTGGGGTCATCGCAGATTTCTGTAGGTTATTTGGTGGACAGATTGCACAGGCTTTTGAGTGTTCGCTCTGTTTGTATGCAACAGCTAGATTTTAATAATAAGATGCGAGTCAAAGCCAACGATTGTACCGTAGTGGCTGGCTACCGTGGTCTGGTGTCTGATTTCACAGTCGACAAAATACGGTATGAGCACAGTAAGTCACTGTCGTGCAAGAATGTTGTTCAAGAACATGATGATGGCACGTATGTCGGTAGATATAGGTGTTCTGTATCAGAATGCACCTGTGCCGCTTACTGTGGTTTTCACTTGCCATGTCGACATATCTTCATGGTGCGGCATAACAGACAAGTGAATGAGATAGAGTTGTCTCTTGTTGCACCACGATGGCTATTGGGTCCCATTAGCACAGTGCAGGCACCAAGTAATCAACCGCAATCAACTGAGACTGTCAACAGTGTGGTAAGTGATATTAGTCCTGGTCCTATGTGTGCTACAAGTGCACAGCGTTTTAAAACGCTTATGGCAATATTCACACCAATGGCATCGGCTCTGGCAGACCTGCCCCAGTCCCAATTTCCCGCATACATGAGTTGGGTCCGTGAACTTGATAAGCAAGTCCGGGATGGTTCCTGGGCTGCACCGGAACCTCACAGGGAACCCATTCCAAGCAACGATGGCAGTGAATCTGCTGCGGCTCCTGCCAGTGATGTTTTTTTTGCAGTTGTCTGTAGACTCTGATGTAGACTCCGATGCAGAGCCCGATCACCCCGTAGAGTCTACTCCCTCTACATCAACGTCTGTGTCGGGTTTTGCTTTGCCCCGCAAAGTGCAGCAACGTGGCCGGCCAGTGATGACCAGGCAGCGGACATTCCGCATTAAACAGAAAGCCACAAAGACCGGTAATGATACGGACGTTCAGCCCGGTAATGATTCAGACAGACAGCAAAGAGATAACTGCGCTGAGTGTGGTCGTGCCTATCCGCCGAAGAAAGTATGCGGTCCTAATTGAATAATACATTGGACGGAGTGTGAACAGTGTACTTTTTGGTATCACAATGTTTGCATTGGCAAGACGTCCACACAGGGTGATGTGTATGTGTGCAAACACTGCATGAGTTAGCTCATAGCGGAGTTATCTGAATTTGAGTGTATTTGTATTTTGAGTGCTACTGCATCAGTTTTTATATGGCCTGAGGTTTGCTTTGTAGTGTTCTGGTGATAAGTGACAGTTTTTAAAGAATTTTTTGTGATGCTTCATCCATCTAAAGACTATTACTTCATTGGTTTTTATAAGTTGTTTGCTGTGGTTGGACTTTGTGATTTTGCTCAATACATGTGTATTGTTGCTTTGCGTATTATTGCATCGAGTTCGCTTTGTAATGTTCTGTTGCTAACTGACATAGTTAATTTTATGATGCTTCAAACATCTAATTAGTATTACTTTTCAGTTATGTATTGTGCTGTGGGTTTTGATTGTTCGATTATATGTATATCTTTACTTTGTCTGTTACTGCAATGTTCTGGGTGCTGATGTAATGTAGTGGTTATTTTTATGGTGCCTGTGATAGCTTTTGTTGTTGACAGCATGATCATGTAAGCTTCTGTAGGCTTGTATGTAACTGTTCAGCATGAATTGATGATGTCATACTTGTGCTTATTTCGTCATTATTTCGTTATTTCTGTATTGGTGCTGAATGCTGTGATTATTTGTCCTGGTGCATGTTTATGAAAAAAAATATAATTTGCTCTGAATGTCTATTACAACACTTGCTTATGTAATGGTGTCTCGGCTTATAGTATTAACTTGTACAAATGAATGAGGCTGTAGGCCTACATTAGCATGTAGTGGATTTA
>Ga0209367_1002851_pt1 | contig 23147 bp, 12 predicted proteins | sample WorMetLIZISLAND2_FD_187412 | JGI IMG/M metagenome (GOLD analysis project Ga0209367, IMG submission 187412) | Marine gutless worms symbiont microbial communities from Max Planck institute for Marine Microbiology, Germany - Olavius geniculatus... ... | reverse complement strand
GAAAGTAGTGGGTCTTTAAGTGACATCTGAATGTAGCCAAGGTTTGACATTGACGAATTTGAGGAGTTAAGGAGTTCCAAATTCTCGGAGCAGAAACACGAAAGGAACGAGAACCAAAGGATAAGTAATGCCGGGGAATTGCAAGTAACTGACTGGTAGAAGAGCGCACAATAACAGTTTAGTAAGTAAGTAACTAAGCAAATTTTTAATTTGTAAGTTAATACAATGAAAAAAAACAAAAAAGTTACATTACTAGGATTGTGGCAGATTGACAAACGGTTATTTAATAAGTATCTTCAAATGAACTTCGCAGTAGGCCTATAGTATAGTTTAGTGTCATCGAGTAGGCGACGTCAATGCCCCATGTGCTATGAAAAAAAACTAAAACAAAATCGAACAAAACTTAAAACTCTGAGCAACAACGTACGAGAAACCGAGCAAGATAATAAGCATAAAATTCTTCGAATTTGTCCTAGTTTATGTTTTATCGCAGATACACAAACACTTCTAATTTAAGTTTTAGCTTTTGTGTTTGATGCACTGGCTTCAGTTTTAGTTATTGTTTTTAGCTTCATCGTACACGTAGGAGCCGTAAATTCATCGTCGACAAAAACAATGGACAAACAGTTGGGGAAGGAGAGGGAGAGAGGGAGGGAGAGAGAGATGAGAGTCAAGTTCCGTGTAGTGTTTACTGGTCGTTGCAGATTCAGCAGCTGCGTCGCGGCGTAATCAGCTCGAGGCTTGAGAACGTGACGCACAACAACGAGCACTAAGACTAAAGGCGCGTACAGAGCGACGTAACTGAACTAAACCGACACGGTTTAGTTTTCGACGAACTAACCAATGTACAAGCAGGGCGAGCCTATTGGTCATTGGTTGACGCGTACATGAGCGTAGTCACATAGGCTACCGACGCCGTTAGACGGTTCCTATTATAATGCGTCAAAAACTAAACCATGTCAGTTCAGTTCAGTTACGTCGCTCTGTCTGCGCCTTAAGACATCACATCGCGTGCCGGAAGCACGACCTCTCTACATCATTACCCACCCAGACCAACCAGCTAAGTAACGAATTTCCTCATTAAAACTTCCACCCACGGCCACAAAGATTCACGAAAGTATACGACGGGAAATGGAAAATGACAACAGATTCGTCACTTGGTTTGGCGTCTTTCTAACCGCACATTTCCGTATAGCCTATCTTTGACATTTTGCCGACGCTGTCGACCGGAAACTATTAGACATCTCATTTACTACACTTCTTAGAAATAATCTGAAGATTTCTATAAGTTTTTTTTAAAGTCTGTAACTTTGAGTTTTGTAATTTATTCGCTTATTATGCAGCGTATAGCCATAACTACACTATGGTACGCTTACGCTTGCTATTTTCCTATGTGTACTGTTCACGCCTTAAATCAACTAATGTGTTTTCCTTAGTGTTTTCATTTAGGCTTATGTGTACGTTTCTTTTGTTTTCCGTAACTTTTTGCGTAATAAATTTTTTGAAATATTTGTGCAAATCGCACTTTTAAGCATGCTGTCATTAGATTATATGTTCTTTTTGACACTTTTAGGCGTATATTGCATCGCAAGTCACGAATCAACACTCAACATAACGTAAACTTGTTTTAATTTTTGTGACATTTTGCACGCTGTATATTCAGCCGGCATAATAATTGTCGTTTTCTAGTTAATTGACTTTTTAGCTAAAACGTCGCTTTTTAAAAAATAGAAACAAAGATTTTCAGAACAATAACGTTAGCAGAAAAAAATTACAAATGCGTTGCTAATTTGCAACTTTAGCGTAAAAGCAATTCGAATAATTGATTATTTAAATAACAGCTTTGTAGAGACGTATTTACTAAACCGACTATTTTGGATAGCCTTTTTAACGTCCGTTGACATCTTTACGTGTACATTTCGAATTTAATTTACGCGCTTCTCAAAACGACTAGAATGACAGAAGGCCAAATCGAAATCCATCTTTCTGTTATTATTTTTATTAACAAAACGTTCACAAGTTTTTAAGCATTTACAAACCATTTAAACTTTGCTTTCAATGTTCGAAACACCTTTGGAATGAAGTGACGAAGTTTTAGCGACAACGACGGTTAACGCCGGTTATGTACAGTGCAGTCGTCAATATCACGCACCACAGTTACTCAACATACAATCACATTGCACTGTTTCGTAATGTAAGATAATTTAATCGCGGTTCTGCTTTAATTGAGTTAACCTCTTTTAGAACTTGTGGTTAGGAACGCAGAATGACAAAGTTGATCGAGTCTGATTGAGAAACGGATAAGTGTAGGGCATACCGGGCACTAATAGTTACAGGTTTACATTGCGAACCAAGTAAAAACAGTTACAAAAAACAAGTTGTTGACTTGCAGTTCTGACTGAAAGCTGATCTGGTCCGACGAGCAGTGATCCCGAAAAAGTTAAAGATGCGCCATTAAATAAATTTGTGAAGGAAAAAGGCAATGCAAAATGCAGCAATGTTTGTTTTCTACTTCTGGTTTAAGAATATAAATTTTGTTAAAAATAAATTTTAAAAAAATAAAATCAAAGACATTTCTAACAAAGAACTTCGGTGGAATGCTGAGACATTTTTCCATGACCGGAAACTTTGTTTTGGGCAACTTTGTTTTGGGAACTTTGTTTTGACCCCTTACAGGGAATCAATAAAAAATATAGACTATGATTTGAAATAATGAAGTCTACGGAAACATACGAGTATGATCTAACTAATCGTCTCGCATGCACTTAAACACTTGCCACGAACACACAGACAAGTAGACGGACGGACGGACGGACGGACGGACAGACAGACAGTCAAAATAGTAGTTACTTGCGTTGCTAAATAAACCAATACGCAGCGTCGAAGTGATGAGCGTCTGCTGACGTCACATGGTCACGTGTCAGAAGACCGTCTCGCGCATATTGGCAACGTTCGATCTGGATCGCAGCTGTTCCGCAGGCGGCATCGTGGTCGACGCGGGCGGACGCACGTGGTCGACGCGGGCGGACGCAACGACCACGACGATTTGCGACAGTGAAGGACGTCGTTCAACATCCGTCCGCTAAGGACCCTGGAAAAGTAGGACGTTTGTTTGCATGGAGTAGTCCCGATTCGCCTTATCCCTAACCTTAACCGTAATCGCAGGCAGAATGGGATAGCGCGAAATGTGATGACAGCGTTTGTATTGTCGTCGTCGTTCAACATCCGGCGAAACTTGTGTCCGAAGCAGAGCATTAGCAGAAAGTTGACGGCTGCGTTGAAGACTACCAGACAGTTGGCGACGGCCGTATACATCTGCAGCCAGCGAGGGTATCGACCGCCGTCACCACCGCTCGTCTCCGGCATGGATGCGTAGACAGCGTCCAGCACGAAGCCAAGCAGAGACACCGAGCCGCACACGGCGAACACGAGCACGATAACCACCGGAAGTCGCGTGATGCGGGTCACGTGACCGGAAATGGTTCTGCGTCTATGACAACCGGAAGTCGCGTGGCGCGCAGCTCGCGCTTCTGCGAGGAGTTGAGCGACAGCCAGTTGCGCCTGGCCTCGGCGAGCGTCGCCACCAGACGCAGGTTGAACACGCCAACGATGATCAGAGGAACCGCGTAGACGACGACGCAGTACATGGCCGTGTTGTAGACCAGAACAGAGCAGATTAGACCAGGCCTTGTCGTCACGCAGACACAGAACACACCTGTGTGCGTGGTAGACAACTGGCAGCATTCATGCATGAACCTTGAACTACACAGTAACCATATCGTCCACCGACAGTGCAAATACTAAGTAGCGGCAGCCGGCATCGCTGGATGTAACTAACCAGACCAAGTCACCGACTCTACAGACTGTGCATGGCACGGCAAGATACTGGCAGTGGTAAACCTTGTCGACACGCAGACACAGCACACAAATACATTACGTTTACATTCGTGTTAGACAGCCAGCATATCCGGCGGCACACATCGATGCAGGACCAACAGCGGCGTTGAAAAGTCCTTCTTCACATTAATCACCACTCCAATCGAATCTGCAGATCAATTGTACGGGACGATGCCGGCCGTGGCATTAGCAAAGCTTGTCGTGACGCAGACACAGTCGAAGCAAATGACGGACAGCTGGAGGCAACGTGACTGACCCACGACAGCGTTAAGTCGAAGATCAGTGGCAGGCAGAGTGAGTTCATTATTCATGGCCGTGTTGTAGACGTACTGGTAGACCTCGTCAGAACGCAGCCACGTGTCTCCCAACACGATCATCGTCGCCGTGCCGCCGGGCGCCGCAGGCGTCGAGGAGGACGTAGCCGACTGATCGACACTAAGCGGTACCGAGGTCGGCCGAAACTCGAAGAACCGCGGCGCATTGAATGCTACTGACGCGGCGACAATGACGACCGCGGCCGAGCGCAGCCGACGTCGGCCTATGCGGTACGCCGTCAGCGGGGCACAGACGGCCATGTACCGCTCCGTCGAGATGATGTGAAGACAGTCCGGTCTCCGTCGTCAGTCGTCTGCGTTGGCTGCCTGGATTGCTGACTAAGTTTTGTGGTCAATGTCAGATGGTCTGAAACTGGGTAAATTTCGACTCCATGACGAAATGATGGACTATGTTCTGTGGTCAGTCTCAGACGGTCTGGAACTCTGTGACTTTCGACGCTGCGGTAGGTCCACGGCTGGATGGTGGATCGCGTGCGTTTTGTGGTTGGTCTTAGATGCGTCTGGAACTGTGTGAGACTCGAGACGTGGTTGGTTGATTGGTTGGTGGCTGTCTGGACTGATGAAAATCTGTTAATCTCTATGGCGGTGTATGGAATCTGGCGCTCGGTCGAGATGAGCACGGCGAGCCAGACGGACGACATCTGCGCGATGCAGACGACCGGCCAGGCGTACACCTCCAAGTAGCCGCGTCGCAGACACAGAGCAGCGTCACCGGCCGACGCGAAGTCACACAACATCGGCACGATCTGCTGGCACAGCGCGCCAATCAGTAGAACGAGGTCGGACAGTGCCAGAGCCTTCAGAGACGCCAGGGTGGCCGTAGCGGCAGGGTCGCTGGACAGCACCCACAGCGACAGCGCGTTACCGACGACGCCAAACAAGGCCAGTACTGCTGGCAGCCACAGACCCACCACGGAGTCGAAAAGTTCCAGACCTGCAGCTTCAGCGCTGTCGTCCTCACTGACTGTGTCCACCACGGTCACCGACGGTGAACTTTCGTTCTCCGCCATGTCTCGAGTTCACGCCGTGATACTCTAACCGACCGACAGCCTCGCGGCAGATCGACTGACCGATAGGATGCGAGTTTTATCGCTGGAAACGTTGTTTAATGTTGGCAGCAGCGCGACTGTATCGAGCGACTATACGGAACAATTTTATCTCGGACGAGCAGCTGCTGGTTTGACAGAAACTCTCAGAACTGCTGCTGTATGTGTGCGTGTCTGCGAGCAGTTTGCCGCTGAAGCAGTGACGTCACGCTCAGCAGCAGCAGCAGCAGGGCAGCGCGATATCGCAGCTTTATGCATAGCTGTCATACGTCTTACCGATGTTATAAAATGCCAAACTTCAGATCACTAGTCACTACAACGAACTGCTGTAAAAACATTATGCTATAGCACAGAGAGCAAATGAAAACAACTTGTCACCATTTATTGCATGCTGCTGTTTAGTTCTGCTACCTTTTTACTTGTATAGTGAAAAAAATTGAGCTATATTCGATGCAGAATATTCAACAACTGACTATCACAAAATGTGATAAGACTTTGTCAGTGCCACGTAAAACTTGTGAGAAATGGTTTATGGGTTTACTTTTGTTCAGCCGTCGCTGACTTCGGTATTTCAAAATGCTGGCTTAGTTTCTGAACATATTTGTGAAAACGTGGGAGTCTGTGACTTGCGGTCGGTAAAGTTACGGTGCATTTGTGCGTTTTTCGGAACACTGTGTGTAGTATTGTTGTGCATTTTCTGTAAACAATCGAGATTTGAGAGAGTGATGCAGCGCGTAGGCCTGTACGGTTCGCAAAAGGTCTGCTGTCACCCACGACTTGGAATTCCGCCTACACATATGACAGAGGAGATTTTTTGCACATTAGTATAGAATGATGTTGAATTATTAATCATAATTGTCAGAGGTATGTAAAAGTGTGTCTGCAAATCATAGTACGACATGCGACACCTTGATGGACCGTCTGTGCGCTTAGATGGAGACGAATTAAGTGGCCGGAATGACGACATTAGACCTATCGTCTACCACACGTGACGCGAATGCGTATTGAGGTATCATTATAGGACAACACTTAAGAAGGGGTCACACTGGCGGTCCGAACGGCCGTCCGAACAGTTGGTGTTTTTGACGAGTTGGTGCTTTTGGTGTTTTTTACACTACAATACTCCTCTGCAGAGTGCACTCTTTACGTTTAGTCGTTTTAACATGCACCGAGGATCCGTGTGCTGGCGAAAGTCGGCCATGCTACGACATGTTGCTATTACATTGCGTCACATTGTGTCAAACGCGAATTTATAGTGCTGCCGCATGCTCGCGCTCTGTGAACACTCTAAGACAGTGAAAAAAATTTTTTTTAAATGTCTTTAGCAAATGTCTGTAAAATGTGAAACGAACACTTCTTGTTCGATTGTTCGATAACGTCAGCAAGATGATGATGATGACGAGATGTTTTTGTAAATGTTTGTATAGCCGATCTTAAAATGTATTTTTTATGTTTGTGTTGTTACAGGCTGCGGTTGTCAACGTTTAATTAAACAAATATATGGTGACGATGACAACTTCTAGCAATGAATTCCAGACCGCCAGGGCTGCAACAGAAAACGCCCGGTGCCCGAATATCCTGACACGGTAGCGAGGAGACTCATTTCGTTTAATTCCACTATATAATATATATACGCGCAAAAAATATGTCTAAAGTTGCATTGATTAAATAACAGTGATAAAAATTATTTTCACCTTATTGCTACATCGAACAAGAAGCCGAGCAGTCGCTAGGGTGGGCCGAACGTAAACTACCGCCCCGGCGCCTTTACTATATCCGAAGGCCATCGTCCGACTTCTGGTAGCGGAAAAAGGCGATTTCTCAGAGTGATTACAGTCCCATACACGCTATGGTGGCGCTGCTGGCGCTGCTATATCAAACGCTACAATCAACGCTAGGACACGATACGGGAATTCGGCGCACGTGGGTGATAGTGGCAGGCAAAAAAATTGCGTTTAAAATTGCGGCCAAACCGCTGCAGATAGAGACATGTCTACTATTGACAGCTTGTAAGAACTCGTCATCGCTCTATCCAATGGTACCGTTGCTGACCCATAGCCTACGATGTCTTGTTTAGCGACAATACCGCATTATTGGCATAACATAGTGCGTAATGACACTTCAAGGTCATACAAGGTCGACGATTTTCGTGTCATCTGAAAGGGCTTATGCGACTTCGTATTAATGACCAATAGCAATTTTGGTCCTATCTCGCACCGTTTCTAAGATACGGTGATCGACTTATCGGTTGAAAAAAGCGTATATTTTCTACCTCACCTTTGTTCAACCTTAAATTTCAAAGTGTTCCCTCAAACTAAATAGCTGAAATTTTGCATGCCGGGCTAATTAATCGTTACTAAATTTTCCGGTAAGACGCAATACGTGCGTTACAGGACAGACACACGACAGACGACAGACGCTATATCGTACCAAGGGCACGACCTAACAGTCGGCCAAAAATTCACAGAACTTTGTGCAGGTGGTTAGAATGAAATATTACCAGGAAAAATATTGGCTCAGACCAAGCCGATGAATGGCCTAAAACTGAAGTCGATCGTTCACCGTGTAGGCTGTGTATGCTACACACTTACACATTAGGCCTATTATTTTTTTGCAGTTAATAAAGCAACGTCACATGTTGATAAAAGAACCACGAAGTCGCAGTTACTGGCAGTGTCGTTGTTCAGGTACAATACGGCGATGCGAATAATCCGATTACCAGCTAGAGCTGAGAGATAGCATGGCGGAGCAGCAGCTTTTCTTGACTCGTTTGGGTAGGCCTATAATGAGATGAAAAGCATAGCCTATAGATGTAACATATAGGCCTAGGCCTTAGCATAATGTAGTTTTGCGTAGGCCTATTGTATTTCAGCTTGAAAATCAGCGATGGGACAGCACAAACCTCCGCCGAGAACGGTGCTGTCGCCCGGCGATCTGACAGACTCGATAAGTAGCTGATTATTGTGACCCGGATACATTTATAATTCCTTGATTCGGATCATAAACCGAATTGTCAAAAATTAGTACTTGATCCTTGGGCCACTCTACGCCCGCGTAAAATATCAACTAAATCCGTTTATGTATGTAATGAAAAATAATTGTCATTTTGCGTCTTATTTCGCAATGAAAAGAATCATAATTAATCACTCTGCAGACTCCACAAAATCTAGATCAGTAGGCCCAAATTTAGTAAATCTAATCAGTTCTTCGATCTTAGGCCATTTTTTCTTTAAATTCGTTTTATTTCATCATAACGTTTAGCGGCCGGACCATATACTAACGACGGCGTTTAGCAATTTTTACTCGTGAGTACGTGACAGCAGCTAGGCCTACTGCTGTAGCGCGTCTTAGCCATCACAATTCTGCCTGTTTGTCTGTCTATCCGTCTGTCCGTCCGTAAGATTCTAGTTTCAGAATGCGTAAAGCTTTTCCATAAATTCGAAAGGGGTCACCTCAAGCGAGGACGCGCTAAATGAGGGAGGTAGGAAAAACTGGCGATTTTTAGCCAATAAGTCGCTGGATATCGAAAACGGTGCGAGATAGGGCTATAGGTTACTATTAGTCATTAATAGGAAGTCGTGCACAGTGACACCGAAAGCAATGACCTTGTGTTTTTATTTGTGTTTTGAGTTTTTATAGATTTTTTACGATTTTGGGTCGCGAGACACATTTCAAGAGCGAATATTGCGCCGAAATCAATAGACAGGACAATCTGCACATGAAATTTCAGCATTGAGCGTAGATTTTAACGGTCTAAGTCTTGACCTTTTACGCTGAAGAAGGCTTCACGTACGAGCTATGGCATCAAAAATGGGTACCCCGTAAAAGTCGTTACATAGCCTATTACAGCGTAGCGCCAATGCTGTCGCGCGTCACGTGAGTTTTGCTCAAATTACTTGTGAACATGTGTTGTAGGCTCGTGTCGTCGTCTTTTCTTAGCCTATCTGTAACGGTACACTGTAAGCTATGTTGCCTATGCCTATCGGTACGTAGATATACTGTGGTTATAATATACTACCTTAAAAATTTCCTAAAAGCCGAAAAAACTAAAAGCATAAAACTTGTTTTTAAAAAATCCATTTTTTGCCCACCTTGGTTGCAATTGCTCCAAACTCATTGCTCCTTCATCCAGTGGACTGAATTATGGACACAAAAAGCACAGCATAGGGGGCTTACATACTACGAGTTACTTTATGCTGTGTAAAAAGTTAGGCCTTGGCCTACATTGTACGGCTTACGTTATGTTACTTGCAGGTGCGACCTATGAAGGTCAGGGTTGTTTACTGTTTTGGTTCAGCTGTTCTGATTATTGACATTTCTGTCCATTGTTCTGCACTGTTGCAAACAGAATCGTGTCAGTTACAATTATGCTAAAATCAGCTTTCGGCGCCGTGAAATGCATAACTGGGAATCTCGGAGGACGTTCAGCGGTTGTTTCTAAAGCGGTTTCGAACATTCGACGCGTTGTTACTACCAGGGCTGTCTTGAATAAAGATGTCAATCCTATGGCAGGTGCGTTGCGTGTATAGTTTTTGTATGAGTTTGGTTTGGTAATGACGTAAGGCGGAAACATGATTTTAGTACCCTAAACTACATCATTATGTTTAGTTGTTTTTTGGCTATGTATGTGTTTGTGTTTTTATATGGTATGCATGTCATGTTACATTACATTACAAATTTTTTACGCGGCCTAAGTAAAAACTGCTAGGACCACAGGTAAAAGTGGAAGTACTGATAAAAGCACAACAGATGGACAAGACTGCCTGAACAGAGATGTTTTCAGTTTACAGCAGAAATGTGACAGTGTGTTGCATGCGACAATGTCTAGTGGCAAGCTGTTCCATAACCAAGCACCAGCGAAGGTGAAGGCTCGGTCACCAACAGTTGCGTACTGTGACTGGTTAACATTCAGCTGTTGTGTCAGTGATGACTGCAGATAGTGTCTGTACGGCATGTCGGACTGCTTTACGGCAGCGTGCTATGTCAGTCACATGCAGGAAATTGTGTTTAATTTGGCCTGTCATTGAGTATAATGCAAATCTTTTTGCAACAAATTGGACTGCCCTAGATAAAACACTTGTAAAAACAATAACATGGTTCCCCTAAACTGAATCCTGCCAATGACAAAAAACCAAAATCATAATAGCATTGTGCACTGATACATATGAAATGATGAAGTCTTATCGTAACACTGTTTATGTACGATTATTTGAGAAACTGGAAGTGTAATTAATAGAATGTGATAGCATTTGTGCTCAGACTGCATGTCTGCAATGTCTCTATGCTGTTCAGATATGCAGTATATGGTGAAGCCAGAAAACTATGAGAAATACATACTTGTTATTGCTGGTGTATACAAGAATCCCCGCAGTGTGCCCGACAGAGTCAGGTAGAACAGTCTGCAGTTGCTAACTTTTTTTTGAACTGTCATTACTGGTACCGACCCTCTATCCAAAGGTCCACTATTCTGCAGGCTAGGGTTAGAGTTAGAGTTAGTTCGGAATAGCGGACTGAAATCATCACTACTGAAGTATCAAAATTTTTATATTTGTTGTCTTACGGGAAAGTTTAATAGAAAGTGTGTTATGTACTGTCTTTCTTGGTTTGTGCCAGTTAATGCAAGTTTGCATAGGGTCTACATAATACATGACTTAAAAGTAAAAAGAACAGAGGCAAATGTGTGTTAGCATTCATAGTAGAATTATTGTCAGAATGTGCGATGTATACAATAGACATACAAACTACAACTGTAAAAAGTTGCAGTTTATTTTGTTGTGGTTCACTAATATGATAATTGCTGGGAATTGCTTTAATTATACATCATTTGTGAAACTAAGCAAGTAGTATTGCCTGCTATAGTATCATGGGTGGCACCATAGGGGGGGTAGGGGGAGCAGCTGCCCCCATGTGCCCATGCCCCCTTGCTGTCCCCCCCAGATAAAAGTTGATGGCGATAAAGTGCCCATGCACTCCCTCATTACCCTCTCAGCTTCAGATTCCTAGCGCCGCCCATGTATAGTTTGAAGTACATTGCATCACTGGTACTCCTACATTCTTGAAGGGACAGAACAAGGTCAGTGGAAAAACTGTTAGATCCGTTGGTTTTAGTGGCAGCACCGTTTTGTGAGAGGTCTGAGGTCTCTGGTCAGTGCTAGTTTGAAGTACATCAGTGCTAGTTTGAAGTACAAATTTGCATAACTTCTACGTGCACCATGTCCCAAAATTTGCAACCCCCCTGCTTCAAACACACCTAATTCAGTTTGTGGTTCATGGACATCAGCAAAATATTGTACACTGCACTATCTTAACATTAGTAACTGTCATGCCATACACACTAAAATTTAAGTGCTTGTTCAAAATGATTGGCTGAATGTTTCAAATTTTGTAAAAAAAAAATCTGTCAGGTATTAACAATTATACACTAACTTTTCTATAGGGGTCATTAATTTTGGGACACAGTTGGGTTGAATTCTTGTGAGAGAACTTGTTTAGCTAGGATTACTGCAACTGGTTTATGTAATGCGGACTGGAAGCCTTCTGTTATCCAACCAGCAGCATCAACAGACTGATGCAAAGATATTCTCTGATAATGTAGTGTCCAGTAAGTATAATAATATTTAAAATATCAAAAAACTGAACATCTTACGTTATCATAATGGTGGATGATGCATGCATGATTTTGTTTGTCAGTCATCAGCGGCTGAAACGAGCCTACGACATCGCCCGTGGTCGCGCAATGCTTGCAATGATCGCCATCTGGACAGTCATATTCCTTTACGCAATGCAGACTGGGCGTGATATGCGTGAAGCTGGGTACAGCCTGGAAAAGGAAGGTCTGGCGCAAATGGCCAAGTTGCAGGAGCAAGGCAGACAGGAGCGCGAAGCTGCAGCAAAGAAAGCCAAAGCTTAGAGCATTGTCACTGACTTTTCTCTGCGCCTTTTTGAATCTGTTGCTTAAGACCTAATAATGTGTCTGTTGTTAACTAAGCTGCAGCATATTTTGTTTAACAAGAGTCAACTTATTTTTGTGTTGGCATTGAAGGCTTTTAATAAGTTGATCTTTTATAATGTTTTTAGTTTCAGCTGTTATTTTACCAAAGATATGTGGACACATATTTGTTGTTACAGTTAGCATAATATATTAGTGTACCAGGTATAAAATTTCAGTGTCTTGCTAGTAAAGTATGTGGTGGTCAAATATTTCAAACTGCCCGGTGGTATCAAAATTATCGTCGTGTTTTGTAAGTGAAGAATAAGCAAGCTGCATAGATTGCAGATATGCTTTCGTCATGGTTGCCTAATAACATGATTGCACTGCGTTTTCTTCTGAAATATTTTTAGCCTCTTAAACATGTCATGTTGATGATACACTGCTGTGACTGCATTGAAATGTTTTATTTTTACAACCACGTTCTAACCCAAGATGCATGTGCACGCGTGTTATTGGACATGTAACAATGTAGCATTACCTCACATGAAGCACAGGAATGAACAGTATCTTACAGCAGATACCGATTCAATTTGCTCTGCATTCTTGTTATGTGTATTGATGATTTCATTTATTTTTTACATAAGTTGCTTATTTCAGTATACGCAACAAAGCTTTAAGCTTGTCAAATCGGTGTATGTACTGATAGTACTGTATTGTTTGTCTTTAACTTGAAGTACTTTGATTTGATTGTGCCGTCTTTAATATGTAGGACCCTTTCCGTGTATTAATCCATAGACCATAGATGTGTAGTGAATAGTTGGAGGGATGAACTGCTGGTCTGCTGCAATAAATCAATAAACAAACACTGTTGTTCAATCTGGGCCAGTGAAAGCACTTTTGCTGAATTTCTGTTCCATTTCTACGACTTACATGACAAGTTATCAAGCACATTTACTTACTTTTGAGTTGTGCGTGTCACATTAATATTTCGGTTTCAATTTGACAGACTTGTGACGTCAATCAAAAATTACAATGGCAGTGACAGATGATACCTGGGCTAATCCTGACCGTAACAAAAGCTCAGCAACTTTAAGTCAAAATTAGTGGGCGGGCGATACCTGTCCTTCTATCTCTTCCTCCCTCTTTCTCTATTCCTTCACCCATTCTCTCTTCTGCCTCTCCCCTTTTGAGAGGGGCCCTTTCCCTGTCCTTGTTACCACCAGGAGAAAATGCATAGAGTGGTGATTTGTCCGAGTGGGTGGGCTTTTGCTCGCCTAGTTTACATGTAAAAACATCTCTGCCCAGCTGCAGGCCATTGCATCTAGTAAACTGTGCATTTTCACTTGAAAGCCACGAAACTCTGCACATTTTAGACTGTGGCGAGGTATCTTCATAACTATGCAAGATAATGTTACAACAGTAAATAATAATGTCTACATGTGTTTTGATAATCAGCAAATAATGACTGTTTTTACATCGAAAACACAATATAGGATGATATGGGTTGACAATCTGTGAAAATAGCATTAGGTATTCAAATGCTTAATCTGACATTATGCCTACTTAAACATCATCTATGGATGATTTGCTTGGCACTCAGCAAATGTTTTCAGTAACTCATGCATGATGAATGCAACATACCGTAAAACTTCTAATACAAGCCTGGTCTCATATAGTAGCCGAGTCCCTGATACAAGCCAGGGGTCTAACTCTGATGTTTTAATAGAAGCCGGGTTTTCAATACAAGCTGGGGGTCTAAGTCAAATGCAATTTTACGGTATACAGCCGGCCATGAGAAATCAGCAATACATTACGACTGAAGGAAAACGTTCCTCACTGTTTCATACCCAACGCATAACCCAGTACCGGTACACTGAGTCAATTGTGCTCCAATCCCAGCCACATTGCTGTGACTGCTCAAAAATTTCTGCATTATTTGAAAATAATTTGTGCGTATTATAATAAAAATTTTCTTTGTCAAAGCAAAGATATGCAGTTGAAAAACCCCCGCTTTGCCTTTTTTGTCAGAAATAAGCAACTATCTGTTGGAAAATGTCAAACGTGTTCTTCTGTTTTGCACCTCAGCTTTTTAATACACTGACAAACAACGTGACATGTTCTTGCACAAGCTGAACAAGAAACAGTCGCAGCAGAACTATATACTATACAAAATAATCAGTCTAATAAAACGTGTGCCAACGCAAGAAGCAATAAACTCAGTATCACATGAAACGTACTGATTACAAAGAATAATGTAGACGTACAAATAATACAACAACTGACAAATAAATCATGATATCATAATCATAGACTGCATCCTAAATCTCAAGTGTCATAGTTATATCGCCCAATAAACACTGGATAAGGATGTCGCAATAGTTGTCAGTCTGGGGTATTACCAAGGACGTTAATGAGGCCAGAATATGGTGAAAATAAGAGCAACTGAATGAGCATGAGAACGAAACTGAAAAATTTTTTGTTGAAAACGAGAAGATAACTAGGAGAACAAGGACAGTCAAACAGTAAAATTTAATGTAATATTCAACAGTTGACACAGCAGTCAGCAATACCAATGAACTGATTTCAGTTAGAAAATATCCAACTTTGAGAATTTACGGTGTGCAATAAGTATATACACTGTATCTCAAAAAACATCCTGGACATTTTCGATTTAAACTTGAACAAAAATCATCAAGATTCTCATAGTTTTTCGTGTGAATATTCCTGACACAACTTGCCATTAAATGGCCGTACAGTTTTCACCTCATTTAATGTCTGCTTTTGCACTACCTCAGGAAAGAAAACCAAGCAAAATATGCATTGAAATGTGCAAATAAACGTGAAAAACATCCCGAATATTATTGACCATAACTTAAAGCATGATTATCAGCTTTCAACAATTTTTGGCATACATAGTTCTGACACAACTAGCTGTTAAATGGCTGTTTAAGTTCCCACCTCACCCAATGTCTGCTTCTGCGCTACCTGGGGAAATCAGACCAAGTAAAATACGCGTTGAAATGATAAAAAAACGTCAATAAATTCCGTCTCTTCTGATCTGTGGCTCCCAAGAGCCAGTCGATTACAAGATTTGACTGTCGTGCAGCAGTCTGTCTACCACATGATGTTAAGGAATGTTTATGAATGCAAGAAGAGACTGGTGAACTCTGGATTAGTCTGAAGCATAACATTATTGATACTGCTGTCAACGAATGGAGAAATTGTCTCCATGTTTGTGACTGCACAACTGGCCAACATATTGATAATTTTATTGCAGGCAGCTGAAAAATGAAACAATTGGATAAAGTGTTAACCAAAGTGTCAAAAATGTAAACAAAATGTGTTTTTGTCTGTTACTTACATTAAGTAATAATACCACTTTAGGTAAAAATGCAATATTTTGTTGGTTCAGATTTCCCTAGGTAGAGCAGAAACATACGATGAGCGAGGTGGGAAACTACATAATGATTTGATAGCCAGATGTCTCAGAAATATTTTTACCGAAAACTATAAAAATCCGATAATCCTTCTTCAAGTTACAGTCGAAAATGTTGGGATGTTTTATGAGACAGTGTAAGTAAGAAGGCATGGGTATTTTTGCACTGTCAAGGCCACGGGACCAAGACACATGAAAACGCGAGCAATTTAATGAGAACGAAACCAACAACAATGAGACCGAGAACGAAAACACTAAATTCAGCCTCAAGATCACACGCTGGTCTCGATAACTTAACATCCCTGGGTATTATCCCAAATATTACTTAGTTCTATTCACAAAAGTACAACATAGCACTGAACAATATTTATTTGATTCTATCAGTTTTTAAATAGGCATACCCATTTTCACACCCGTTATTCAATGCAATAACAAGATAAGAAAAGAATGCATTCGGCTTAAGACCATTTGCATATACTATAATTCTTAGTTCCGTTCGCTAAATACACGTAGAAAACTCTGCAACAAAATTTGCTAATTATGTTGCATCAAAAACACAATGTACACAAGAAATTTGAGCTAATGCTCACGAGACGCACGAAAGCCTATAGCTGTTCCGGTTCAGTAGTTTAGCTGAATACTGAGGTATTCACGCTAGGTTAATATACAAATACCAAATTCTCTATCTGGATCACATAACGATAGTTCCGTGGCATCACCTTGTGAATGATATAGAATTGTGTGGCAGCCCGAAATTGCCCAAAAAATCCATAAAACCCCCTATTTTGGCATTCAACGTCACTCAATTCAGCGCCAATCGAGAGCCAGTGTACGACTTCCTATTAGTGATTAATAGTAACCTAGGCCCTATCTTGCACCGTTACTGAGATACAGCGACTTACTGGCCAAAATCACAAATTTTGCCCACCCCCCTCTCGTTTAGCGCTCTCGTTCGGGGTGACCTCCTTCGAATTTGTGGAAAAGCTTTACAGTTCCTGAAACTAGAGTCTTCCAGACAGCCGACGGTGAAGATTTGGTGTTCCTAGCTTGCATCGTTTTTGACTGATCCATCCATGTGACAGACGGACGGACAGACAGACAGAACTGTGATGGCTAAGACATCGCATAATCGCATAAGAAATGACATCAATATGAAATCACAGAGATAGAAAACACACACTGAAACAAGAAGAACTGTACTCAAAATACTCAATGCAATGATGATCATGATGTTGATAGGCCGTACTGATGACGTCACCGGTTGTAAAGCCTAGCCAAAATGGTGTCGCGTTTTTTACAATTTTCAAAGCCACTTGCTAGCAGTTGATCCGCAAATAATGTCATCTAGTAACATTTCTACTGCAGAGCAACAAATGAGTCCAAGAAAAGATATTGAAACTTACACATAGTTACTTAAAGGTCCATGGCCATGGTCAAACTCACTCGCACAATTTATGTAGCTATTAATTAGACATTTCATCTTGAATATATAATGTGTTGATTTAAGCTTTATAAATATATTAAATTAATGCCTGATTGTGACGAAAATATGGCTTTACATGATGTTATGCCAAAAAATCAAGGCACTAGCACAACCGATGACGTCATCAGTCTAGCCCATAAACATCATAAATATTAATGGCCTAGCCAGTGTCGTCATTAGATAAGGCTTACGCTAGGTCATTAACTATTCATGATGTTGATAGGCCGTGCTGATGACGTCACCGGTTGTAAAGCCTAGCCAAAATGGTGTCGCGTTTTTAGATCATGTCTGTAAAGTGTCGATTTTAAATGTAAGTTTCTCCGTGTTGACAAAACGCTGGGCAATGATATTACTGTCAAAAATTATCAGAAGATTATGCAACTTTAGAAAAACGGATACAATATATATGTTAATTTTGGTGTCCATGGACCTTTAACTTAAACTACACAGCCATGCACGTGCAATTATACAGCAATCTGGCGACTGGAATGACCACACAAAGGCTTAAATATAGCACAAAACTTAACCCTTAGAAACGTTTCAAACAACACTTACTGTTCACTGGGCATGAACAGCAAAGTTGGTTAGCAACAATGTACAAGGTATGAGCTACAGCAGCCAATATCCAATAGATTTTTATGCTCGTGACTGTTTCAAAAATGTTGCAATAACATATATCAGACATCAATAGATCTCAGGTAACTTATATCCCAAAATTTATAATCAAATTCTTATCCACACAAGTAAGTGGTTCAGAGAAAGTACAGTATAAGCCTACTACCAATTTTTGCCATGTTTAGATGAGAATTGACAGAGTCGGCAGAAGGGCCCCCGTAACCCCCGGCTGGGGGGAGCCTCATGTATGCTCAGGGCCCTCGTGCTATGTGTGAAAAACATTTTCTAGTTTTTAAAAAAATATATTCATAATATAAGATGAATAAACATGTGGAAAGTTTACCCAAAGTGCTGCTGCAGTGTCTATTACTTTTCATTACTGTACAGTAATCTATGACGTATTGCAGCCTATAGACGTCATTTTTTTAAAAAAAGATAACACAAATTGTATCAGATTTTTTGGTGTTTCAAATTATTTTTAAAGTGGGCAAATTTGCAACTTTCAGTGAACGTCCAAAAGCCAAGTGTTTCAGCTTCAGGGGGCTTTGCTCCCCCCTGATCAGGGGCTCTGTCCCTGGACCCAGCTGGGGGCTCCACCCTCAGACTCCCTATTATAGGGGCCTCACACTTGTATTTGGGGGGGGGCTCCAACTCTCTAACGCTGGCACTGAGAACTGACCACTCTGTACATGTTCACGTGGCTGCCTACTCAAGCGTCACAGCATAACATAAACACTAGTCATAACAGCAAATTATGATTAGTGCAAATAATGGTACCTAGAGCCAAGAATTTGATAGTGAGTACCAGTGCTGTAGTACAAGTTCGGCAGTAGACTGAAGTCCATATTTTGTGATTCGAAACTCCTGACTTGACCCTAAGTGACTCAGACTAGCACTCTTAACTAAGAGGACTCAACAACATCACTTGGTGCTAGCAACTATTTCAACATTGGTTATACCAGGGATACAGATGTGCTACATATTGTAATCAGCGTAATCCAAGAAGATAATCATCTACTACTGATGGGCTGCAGGAGCCTGAACTGAACAAAAAACAATGTGAGTTTTCAACATCCAAACTCAAATTCACCACCACAAATGCCCACAGCAATTCTTACTGCCGCACACAGCATCCAAAAATAGCAAATTTCTACACTGCTGGGCCAATATCTGCAAGCTGTCATAGCGTGATTAAAAACATTTTGATTAACAATATTTCACTACTTCAACAAGAAAACAGGAATGCACTGGATTTCAGCTCCTCCAGTGGGTATTTTTGTGTTTTTAACCCAATCCTTGACTGCAAAACATGACATGTTACATGTCCAGTATCAGTGCCATTTCTGGCAAATTTGGCCAAATTTCTGGCAAATTTCTGGCCAGACTTGTATGTGAAAAAATGTGACATGAATTATGCTTGTCATCAGTTCAGTGATTTAAGGGCAAAACCGTCAATGTCAGCAGCATGAAACGAAAAACTAAAAATGTAAGTATACGCATCTTACCAATGACATGTAAGTGCAGTGACTTTCTCCGAAATTTGTCCTCACTGGGGTATGTGGATATACTCAAGCTGAAATCCAGTACAGACCTAATGAAATCAGTAGTTCCAGCAGGTCAGTTAACAACTATTAAACTTTACACATCATCATATACAACATTCTGCCCACATTTAACAGAGCTGTCCAATGATTATTTTTCAATTGTATTAGATGACTAATTGTTACTGCAATGGTGCATTAATCACAGTTATAATGTGTACCTGGCTTGTGCTGCACGCAGATATCATCAAAATGACAGGAGGCCATCTTGTGCAGCTGAACACTGGCCGACAAGTATTGTAGGTGATGTAGCAAGTATGATTTTGGGAAGTTCTGGCATCTTCTGTTGATACTTTTTGTAATGTTTCAGCAAAGTCAGACAGTGATAAAAGAAATCAGCCAGCTGCTGAGAAATAACTTGCATTAAAATGTTTAACAGTTTTGCAATAATTCCTTTAATTGTGACTAACTCCTTGACGCAAGTTCAACGTTTGTTAATGCATTACTTGGACAGCTCTAGATTGAATTACTTCGTCACACTAGCAGGAATGATCAGATACACTGCTCTGCAGAACCTGGCAAAGTGGCAAATAACAAATTGCCACCGACACAAAACGTACACAGCAGAGGATGCCGGGAATGGCTAAACACTAATGCAGGTCAGCGAAATGCAAAAATCATGCATCTCTTGCAGTAACTTCCGCAATCAGCATGTTCATCAGTTCACAAGTCTGCAAGTCACGAGAAGTAACTTACGTACATGCTGTCAGTTGCACACAGATACAAAAATACTTCACTCACTACATTGCAGTTAGCCGTCAGCAGATACAGTGGAGACCAGACAAAGCAAGCAGCAGCACTGCACATCAGTTCATCCATTCACAGTGAATTGAACACGCGTATGGCAGACAGGTGGAAGGGCAAATGGTGGAATTAGGATGACTCCATTGACAGCAGGTTGTTGATGGTTGCGTCCTTGTCTCCGCGGTTAGCTTCCAGCACGGACTTGATGACGTCCACCTCTACGTCGGGAAACATGTCCTTGACGACAGCGACGTCTTCATCCGAGATGGCCACTGGCTGGGCCGGCTGTTGTGATGCAGGCTGGAGTTGTGCTGTCCCACCACCGGTAGGTGCGGCTGTACACAGAGACAGACACACTAACATTACCACATGTTACTGGCTGCAATACACTAAGAAGAAAAAGATTACACGCATGAAAGCTCATCCCCTTTGCGGCACTTAGAAACAGCGAGAGTTAAACCCAATTAAGCTAGCACACAACCGAAGTCAGCCAAATGGCTGACTCTATTAACAGCCAGCACCTTCAACCGACTGCGTCAGTATTCCAACAATCTTGGTAACAGAGCGTACTGTTGTGGCAGAACTTGCCGTTTCTTCTCTAGCAATGGACGTAAAACCACCAGCACTCATTTTCCAATACAAAATTTGCACTGCAGATAAATAGCGACCACAGTTTTAAGAGGACCACGGAATTTGAGTCGAGTCACAGAATTTGATCATTGCCACAGAATTTCCACGTTTTCCATGGAAATGTGCGGAATTCAGTACTGGCCGGTGATTGTGATTATTGTGCAATTTAAATCCTAGTTTCTGAAGCTATCTCACATTTAACCATCATATCGTCTGACTACTTCAACAATCTGCAAAAGTCTGCTGCAACAAGAAAGATATTCCCACCATTGACGAGTGATGAGGCACAGTGAAATCAATGATTATTGAACACTTGATACATGGGACACCGCAGAATTAAGAAAATTTGCTGTGGTGAGCTGCAGAAATGGCAAACTGGCCCATGAAATTCTGAAAAAATTTTCACACAAAACTGTAGTCCATATGTATTAATAAATCAGTCAATCGTATTATCATTCTGCAACTGACTGCTACTGCTAATGCTGATGATCATAGGGCTGTAGACTCAAAAAATGAAGGATTCCTGGCTGTAATGCACCAATAACATGAACATGGAAAACTTACTGCCGACACGTTTACATGATCCTGTTCACACCACCTACTGTAGTGTCTTTACATAATTAGTTACATAGTAAGTATAGACATTCTTCTGCTCACAGCACTAATGCAAACAGCACAGTAGGGCTACAAACAGATGTGACTGAGAGGTCTGGAGATCTACTGCAAAACCCCAATGAGGTCCATGAACATGGTAAAATTATAAAGACAATTTCAGGAAAATCATTATTTAAAATTCCGCCATAATGCGTGATCTGCAGGCTGTAAAATTCTCCACATTCATCCCTACTTTTCACCAATGCAATGCATTTTCTACAAAAGAACAGCAGTTTAATATCATGATTTTCATGATGAGCTGAAACTCACGACTGTGCCATAGTTTTAATACGATATCTTGGCAAGTTCAAGTGCCTCTGATCAAATGCAACATAATAAGCAGAATGACGTATAGAACGGACAATTAGTTAATCAATGCAGCAACCCCATGAAATGCAGGTAATGACCCTATATATTGACACCAGCGAGATACTGATACTACTACCTGGCGGGTAGGTGGGGTAATAGACTGGTACGGCTGTCGGCACGGCACCCTGTGGCATGACCACAACCGGCTGTGTAGCGGGTGTTCCATACATTGGTCCGTAGACTGGTGCAGTGTACATCAGTCGCTGTACGGGTGGCGTCGGCACTCGCTGGAACACACAGGCAGCATCCAGCACAACTAGTCCACATATCCATTACTAAACCGCTAAACCGTAGTCAGACTTTTCCAAATACTATGACTTTGTTCCCAAGCTGCTAAATGATTCTCCACTAATCCAGCAAGCCCAGGCCGTAAATGCACTTTTACATATATTTATGACTTAAAAATTGCATCTAGTCATAATATTTTTCGTTACTTATGCAACGTTTCCTGGTTTCGACTGGCAGCAAGAAGATACTTATCAGAATGCAATTTAGAAGGAACTACAACAATAAATCACGGATAGTCAACATCTTCATCCGAAGATATTCGCCACCGAAGTTTGAACTTGACCGAAATTGGGCCAAATTTTGCATGTTTTTGGCCCCTAAAATTTCTTTGGGGGAAGGCCCACAAAATTTTGGACCAGCATTGCAAAACCTGGTCCAGTACAGAGCACTGTGCTAAATTTCACGCTGATCGGCCGATGCATCTCGGAGATCTCGCAATTGAAACCAAAAAAATAAATAAATGAACATCTGCAGTAAAACATAAGCCCACTCCGAAAGCTATTGCTTCCGGGTGGACTAACAACTCGTCTTCATCAATTTTGAATGACATTAACACATAATGTCAAACTCACAGAAAACGAGAGGACAAGGTTGATGGTGCCTTCGCGTTCATCACCGAGCTTGCCACTCAGAGGATACCAGTCATCAACTGTCTCACCCTTCATCACTCGGTCAGGAATAGTCACGTGTGTCCATGCCACACGGTCATCCATTGTAAATGACCGCTAAAAAACCAACATGCAATCAGTAACTGAGTGAGATTTTACATAGTGCTTGGAACACTACATGCCATTCCGGAAACGGCTCTTTCAGACAATCACCTGCACTGGTACGGACAACAAAAATCAACAGCACAAAATGAAACTAACAACAAAGAACTTAATAACAATAGTTATGAGTTTCTTAACGGCACATCAGCACAAAATAGGTCATCCAGTGATATATAAATAAATTAGGGCTGGTAACGGTTAAAATTTTTTTAATAGTTAACTTTTTGAAATTTAACGATTAATTAATCGTTAATTTTAGTTAAAATTCAGTCATTAAAAATGCGTTGTTTAAACCATAATATCAATAAAAAAGTCACTGTAGAGTTACATGCACTGAAAGTGTTAATG
>Ga0209367_1002850_pt1 | contig 23150 bp, 13 predicted proteins | sample WorMetLIZISLAND2_FD_187412 | JGI IMG/M metagenome (GOLD analysis project Ga0209367, IMG submission 187412) | Marine gutless worms symbiont microbial communities from Max Planck institute for Marine Microbiology, Germany - Olavius geniculatus... ... | reverse complement strand
CTCGTAGTCAGCTTCATCATCCCAGTCACGCTCATCTCACTCTTCTACGCCATGCTTGTCATCGAACTACAGCGACGACGCACGCCGACCCTCCATCCCGTCATGCACCGCGGTCTATCACTGGCGTGCGTGCGCCACGTGGTGTTGCTAGGAGCGGAAACGACGGCGCCGACACTCCATTCCTCTAGCGGTACCCCGCGCCGGCTGCTAGCTGCAGCGGCTGGTGGCGGTCGAAAGATGCGCGCCAGAAAGATCACGTGGCTAGTGACAACGGTGGTCGTCGTCTACGTTGCCTGCTGGTTGCCCTACTGGACTTTTCAGGTCAGAACCGAATTTAAGCATGTTCAGCGTATTCGGCTTGGCTTCCGCCTAAGCAGACAGAAAGCCTAGCTGCTCGCTTGATATGATAAACAATTTGCGGTGGTAAACTAAGAGGCAGTCTGCCAGTTTCATCCAGCACGTACAGTAAACTATAATCAACGAAAATATTTTAACGAAACTTAAACGACAACAACTGAAATGGAAAGTATTATGTAAAACATAAAAACCCCGAAACAGACAATTATGAAAATGGAGTCATTAGATCAGAAAAAATTTTTAAAAACAAGGAGATAACGTTAATGGAAATTGAAAAAAAAATCTGAAGCGAAAAATCGTAAACAAGTCCATTATATGCACGCAGTAAAAATGCATGTTTGGTCATCGATATCATTTGCTGTCATTTGAATAATGTTGTGGCACCGCGTATTCCCATCATCAGAAAACCAGCCATGTTGTGGGGTCTGCCTAAACACCGCAGATCACCGCAAATCAGCTCACATTATCAGAAATTGCAAATTTTAGTGACCGCAGATCCGTCACTAACATAGGCCTAAGCAATTTCTGTGGTTAATCTGCGGTGATCTCCGGTGTTTAGGCAGACTGATGTTGCCGGTCCAAATATACAGGTTACAGGTCATTGGTCCTATTTTTACGCTGAGCATCGGACTATATAAAAAATTCGGCTTTGAGAGGGCACTTTGGTTCTTAGTTTGGGGTCGTCTTGGTGGGTGGCACAACCAAAGACGGTGATTGGTGAATTGGTGTATTTTTGCAGCGCATCCGCACAGCTTGTTATGCAGTGCACTGTAATTGCTGCTACAGTGGTATGTTCGCGCTTTAATTGGTCATACGCTGATATTTTGTTAAAAAAGCCCACTTAAATTAGAATCACAATGTTTTCATTTGGAGAGTAAATCCGTGACGATAAATTTTGCAAGGTGAAATTATTTGGCGATTCAAAAATATACCTTGAATAGATGTTATATAAAACGTTTTTCAGAACATGGCAATTTGATATTTAAATAGCCCTATGTCCAAAAAGAGTGCAGGAGAGGGGTTATTGATTACTAATAGAAACTACACTGTGTCTCAAAAAACATTTCTTACATTTTCGACTGCAACTTGAAAACCAATTGACAGATTTTAATAATTTTTAAATAGAGAAAGCGTCTCCTTGCCTGTGTTTGCATAGAGGGCCAACACTTCAAGAAATTTTACTGCATGCGGTTAAAAAATGGACAACTGAATGAAATGTCAACCACAGTGTCAGAAATGTGACCAAAATATGTTTTTACGCGTTATGTTAATTAAGCAATCATATGGCATTGGATAAAAAGTGATATTTCGCTGGGTGTGCTTTCCCCAAGTAGTGCAGAAACAAACGTTAGGTAAGGTAAGAAACTAAATGGTCATTTGATGGCAGATTGTGTCAGGAATATTTGTACCAAAAATTATCAACATCTGACAACTGGTTTTCAAGTTACAGTCAAAAATGTCGGGGATGTTTTTTGAGACACAGTGTACAAAGACGACTATCGGCTTTCGATTCATGCAAAAATTAATGATCTTGGATCTTTTATAACGTAACCCATCACATAAATTCGTACTGTTTGCTAAAAGTGGAACTTATGGACTGCGATTTCTGTCGACTAAACATTTGTGGTAACATTTGCGAAGATGTCTTGAAGAATGTAGGCCTATCCGTATAAAAAGCGTCAATTTTATATCCGGTTGCTCTATTAGGGGAACATTTCGCGATAAGCCCAAAATTATTGAAGGTTCTTCAGTGGCAGTTTAAGTTAAATTATACGACAATTTTGGCTGGACATGTTTGTCCGTCGAGAATTTTAGAGCGTGAAAATAAGTAAAAAACATGTTTTTACAGATTTGTGCGTTTAAAATGCAACTATGAACAGCAGGAATGCAATAAATTTAATAGAAGATTTGTTGCATCTCAACATTAACTGCGTCTGTCGTTTAATTGACCGTGGCATTAGAAACTGCCTTCATGCCTCGTTATTCAAATCCATTAGTTTTTCTTTTTTTCTTCGTTCTTAGCAATGTCCAAGCGTAAGATATGGGAGTTCTTGGATGGCTTCGCTGACTTGTTAATAAGCTGACTCGGGATAATTAGACAGGTGACTGACGGGTTCATATAAAAGATGGGCGTGATGCTGCTGGGCTGGCTAAGGCGCGAACTCGACGACCCACACTACAGCTAAAGCACGGTTTCTATTCAACGCAACACACGCAAGAAAGTACGCAACAAGCGCGACGGACGCAGCGGACGCAACGGCCGAAACGAAGGGATAGAAGCGGTCGTTGTGTTCCGTTCCGTTTACCGCGTTCGTTGCGTTGCGTACGTTGCTTGCGTTGCGCTGCATGGAAACCCCGCTTTACGGACGTTCTATCACGTAGCTGTCAGTATATCACGGCGCTTAATTAAGCTGGCGTTAATTTTCCGTCCTGTCAAGTAACGAGACTGGAGTAGTTGTTGCGACGAAGCGGGGCTATGCACAAAACATCAGTCTCCTCCGGTCCTCATTCTGTCTCATTTGGCCTCCTCTTTCGTGCCTTCTTTCACGCACGGAGGTTATTTTGTAAGTGCAAAGAATACGTCAGTCATTTGCGATCGCAACTTTCGCAGTACTTGCACGAACGCGAAAAGTGTCCCGTAACGAAGTTCATGGCTTTAGTCCTAGCCCATTGACCCATACAGTGTACGTCGTCATCGTCATCGTCAGCGTTCTTTATTATTTGGCCGTCCGTCCTAGGCCGCGTTACGCGTCTGGTCCGTCCGTCTGTCCGTCTGTTTCATCTAGGACAAGTCAGCGCTGTTAGTTGCGTACATGGAAATCTGCATGGCGCTGCTGGTGACAGGCTAAGTCGGTCCGATGCACGCATTAGCAGATTAACAACTGTATTCAAGTTACGTGCCACAAACCGAGTCAGTGTCCATTCCGGCCGAAACACTGGCATCGTGGCCTAATTTTAGCTTGCCAGTAAACTGTCTATTTGTCTGAAAAATTTTTTCAAAATACAAAACTTGGGAATAAAAATCTCTCTGTTAGGAACATTTAATGGTAAAATTGAACTTTCAAGCATAATGTTATTCGCTGTTGGAAATTTGCAGCTGTCTTTCCAAAAAAATTGCAAGTTCCTGTTTGCCTCGCACTTTCTTAACGCACGACGCCGGTGGGTCGAAAGTGCATTATCACGGCGTTACTCAAGCCGTTGATCCTATACTTGACGACGCGCAATTTATGCAGTCGAGTAACATGTTATTAACGCCATTGCGTCGACATATCATTCGTTCTGCATTCAACTTGCAGCAGCTCGTCAATAGCAACCTGTGGGACGTCTGCTGACGTATTGAGGAGCTCCATAGCTGCAGCTTCCGAATCATTGTGCCGTCTTCATCCCAGCAAATCATCCCAAGAAATACGGAGCTGCTTATCTGGGCCACTTCGCAGTAACATTTATATTAAACTCTCTGTCGTCAACATCGCTGTCGATCTTTATCAAGAAGCACATAGATAGGGCCTACCAAACGCCGGGTCATCGTTCGTTACTTTACGTCGTATTGAAGCTGATGGAATAAAAGCGGCTTCGTCTCTCTGATAAGTCGGTGGCTGTTCATTTGCTGCTCACGAGTGTTCCGTGTCCCGCTGAGGTCTGCACGCAATCACCCACGTAAGCACCTGCCATAGGCGCTTTGATTACGTACGCCTACACGTAACGTACCGGGTGGTCTTGTGTTGCACAGGTGTAAGCACCAAGTTCAATGACTTCGTCGAACATTTACCTATTTCAGCATTCTTTCACTGACTCGCTTAGCTCTAGGCCTAGTACACACCACATCTCAAACCTATTTCGAATGTGGTGAGATCTTCGATAAGCATTTTATTGCCGAGTGTCACGGAGTGTGCCAGTGAAAGACTCTGAAAATCGCCCAACTTCAAAAATCGGCTGGTACAACCATATAAAACAAATAAGAAACCCAGCTGTAGCTAGGGAAAATGCGCTACAGCTTATGTTGCAGTACTGAACTTCAAAGTCATCCAAGGTCGATAATTTGTATCTCATCTGAAAGGACGTATGAGATTTCCTATCAATGATCAATAGCAATCTAGATCCAATCTCGCACCGTCCAGCCACAATAATTATTATTATTTATGTATTTTATCTAATCGTTATTAATTACTATTATTTATGTAGTTCCTAATTTTTCATCTATTTTTCTTTCTTTTTTGTTGTGCTACCAATGTTGGCGAATAAAAGATTGTCAATAGGCATACATTTGTGACGGACGGACGGACAGACGACAACACGTGCCATAGACGCTTACAGCATGGCTGTAGCGCGTAAAAAATCGGTGGTTCACTATTGAACGCTGCTGTAATTTGATAAATATCGCCAGTGTTAAAAGCGTTTGTGTTGCTTTTGTGTAAACAATTATTTAAAATTTGTAGCTAAAATATTTTAGGCCATGGTCGCCATGAAGAATCAAAAATTCTAGAATTGTTAGTCGCGAAGGTGGAGCATTTAGCTGTTTCGTTTAATAATAATTGTTTTTTTCTAACCGTTTTTCTTTTTGGCAAAATGGACTAAACGTTTTTTTCATATTTGTGTGTAATGGACGTATTAAGTTTAGCCCAAGTAAATAAGTAAGTAAGTTAGTTAGTTAGTGCATTTTTAGAGTGCACAATGTCAGCTAGTGGCCGAATCTGAGGCACTTGGCTGAGCCGCTAGGGGGAGCAGTAGGCCTGCTGGAAGCAGTGAGTTTTAAGGAGACGACGGAAAGTGTCTGCAGAGGTAGAACTGCGGATGCTAGAGGGTAGTGAGTTTCAAACTGTGAGGCTGCAATGCCAAAACCGCGGAAGACAAAGGTTGTACAGACGCGTGGAACCGACAGCAGATTGGTGTTGGCAGTACGCAGCAAACGTGCGGGAATGTGATAATTGAGCAGAAAACGTAGGTACGATTTAGAAATTAATCGCAAATACATAGCATCTTATTGTTTTGTTTTAGGTGAACTGTTCTTTCCTAACTGCTTCGTGACTAAACTAACTCTGTACGTATTGTGATGTTTAGATACATCTGATAACGTCGGTCGTCGAGGGAAGATCCCAGGTGCTGATTCCTGGCTGGAAGGTTTTGATGTTTCAGCTTTTCACGGTGCTCAGCTACGCTAACAGTGCCGTCAATCCACTGCCGTATACGTCGATTAGACAACAAACACCCGCAAATCCGGAAGGACACTAGGAGAGAGCAAACCTCGCGCCGACTCAGTTTTTTTCGGTTGTGTTTGGCAGATGGCGGATCCACACCGTCGTGCAGTGCCGTCAACCCTCTGCTGTACGTCTTTGTCAACGATAACTTCCGCCAGAATTGTCTTCTCGCCATCAGCTTGCCAAGCCGGACTGCGTCGCAGTTCCCGGTCGCCGTGGCAACGCACAGCGCTGCAGTGCGACGAAAAAGTGGTTTGATCGCCGACCGAGCGTTGGAAGCACCATCAGCAGCAGTAGCAGCAGCAACCCAGCCTTCTATCCCTCACAGCAGCAGCATTAGCAACTCAGCCTTTTGTCCCCCGCGGCAGCAGCAGCAGCAGCAGCAGCAGCCGTCAATCATCATATGCAGTGGTACACTAGCTACAGACTTACCCTCGGCTACTCAACAACAATGACTCGCAATCTTCGGTGTCTTAGCTGATGCGCGGGCACTGGACATGCTGACAACCTATGATCGCAGTGTCAGGTGATGGTGTACGCGCTGTGACAGACAGCTCGTTCTCTCGTGACACATGGCACACAAGCATCAAGCAGCAGCAGCAGCAGCAGCGTCTGCAACCGGCGCGGAAATCGAGCTTCAACCCGTCCGGTGAATTACGCTGTCCGGAAAAAACCGGAAAACAGTGATATAGGCTTACTTAAGAAAATAAGGCTAAGGATAAATTACGGTTAATTTTAGGAATTAGAGTTAAGAATAGGGTTAAGGATTAATGTTCGGGATAGAGCTAGGCATTGGCATAGGGTTAGGGTTAAGAATTAGGGTTGGGCATAAGGATAGGGTGAGGTAAGAGCTAGGATTAGTGTTAGGGTTAGAGCTAGGGTTTGTGTAGTGGGCTAGTTTTGGCGTTCCCGGTTTTGTCGGTCCCAGTTTTGACACAAAACCGGTGAATTACGCTGCCAGAGCGACGTCACAATCGTCGCAAAGATGAATCGTTTGACGCTGTCCGTGCATTTGCCCCTTCCGGACATGTGCCCCTGGACAGAAGACCCTTGCGGGCAAAACCTCCCCGGCACAAGCGTCCCTAGGACAAGTGCAACGGCGCTCGCTGCTACCCTTTCTGTGCCCGCAACTTACGGAGCTTAGAAAAAAGTCTTGGAATGTCAGCGAGGCTGCGAATGTCTGCGTCAGCAATGACGAGCGATGAACTAAAACGCATTCACGTAAAGCCTGGAAGGACGCGTTTAGTTCTTTCGTCTGCGTATCTTGCCAGATCGTCAGAACGAACACAAATGGATCCGATGCGCCTGAAGCCATCCGTATGTTAAGCAGGGCTGGAAAATGATTTGAATAACCTGAGTTCTCAAATAACGAAATATAAATTTTTAACGTTGCTATTGTTGTGCAATTTATAACATAAACAGAATTTCATTTAATATTTTAATCTTGATTTTCAAGTTCTGACGTCACGTCATTCACTGAACAAAAACGATGTGACGCGAAGAATTGTGCATAAGATGATCTTTCTAGGTGTTAAATATGTGTTTCGTACACTATAAAACCTATAGTTGTTTTAAAACAAAAATTAAACCGCAAAAGCTTAAAGAAACTTTAAAATTTGAAAATCTAAAACCTTTGTTTCCAGAAACCCAGATTTTTTCAACCCTGGTGTAAAGCGTAGCACACGTATGCGAGATGCACCAAAGCAGCAGTTCTGTGTTGATGTGTCACGGTCGTTCGCTGCAGAATTATCTGCAAATGACACGTTACAGGCGCTCATAGGGGCGACTGAAAGTGCAGGTACGAAAAACACAAGTACAAAACTTTCGAAATGTGCAACGGCCAACAGTTTTTTCGAGGATAAGTAAACACTTCTGATGCAGGAACTGCTTGCATAGTTGCATCAAATAGACCTACACAACTTGATCTTCTGACATTTTGATGCTACTTTTAGGACTGTCCCACACCAGTTCTATTAGCTCTTTACAATCTTTGTTGCCCACCAGCAATATATGTTTCCCGTCTGCTTTATTCTTATGACACGGAAAATTAAAGATTTGTACATTTTGGCGTTCAACAAAACGAAGAAATTGCTTTCTAATTTTCTACTAGTTTACAATTTTATTCGATGGCTTAACTCCTCTAACTCGGACACTACAAGTGACTGTGTAAGCCTACCGGTACTCTTTAGTTCTAGTTACTAATCTTCATATAAACCGTTTTTGCCGATGTGGCAATTTGTACTGCTTTACGATTTTACAATGACACATAAAAATGCAGATTTTGGTTAGTTGCTTTAATGTCGTTTGACAAAAACTTAATAGTTTTACTGTAATTTCCACAAAAATATTTACAGGCACGTACTCGCATTTTCCGTACTTGCATTTTCAGCGCCCCCGCGCTCGCACACTGTGAGTTATTCGTTTGTGCGCAGGAACCGTTACCGCATTATTTGCTGCCGAACGTTTGTGATATTATTAAATAACTTGCATGCTTTAGTTTGATTCAGACGACGCCATGCTGCCGGTAAAACAGCGCTTATAGCGTAAATTATTGTAGGCCTACTTGTTTTCACTTCGAACATTTTTATTACACACGCCTGGGCAGTCAATCACAGCTTTTAAAGTCTTGCACAACGCAGAGCTCCGCGCGGGGCGGTGGTGTGGCCTAGAAGTTTAGTCGCCGACCGTCCGATTATTGGAAACAAGAGCAGCAACAGCATTGTCGACAGTGGCGTAGCCAAAGGGGGACAGGGGGCTAGCCCCCAATCCTGCAGACAAGACGTTTAAAGTGCACCAAATCTTGCCAATTTGGTTAATTTGTTCTAGAAAAAAATAATTAAAATTGTCTCAACCAGGTATCATCTTCTAAAGCTAAAGTGCACCAAATTCGATTTCGGCGACTTCAGACCCTTTAGCTGAATTTTAAGAGGTCGTACTTTTAAGGGAAGGAAAGAAAGAAGAAAAAGGAAGGGGAAGAATAGGTAGGAAATAGGTAAAAAAAGAGGGAAAGGAAAAGGAGGAACGATAGAAAGGGAAAGGGAAGAGGAGGGAAAGGGAGACGAGTCCCCAATTCACATTTCTGGCTACCCACTGATTGCGCATCCAAATGTCAAAAATGCTGCAGTCAGTTTTATAGTTTTGCAGACATTGGAACACTGCCCGGCTACTCATTTATATACTTCGTTTACACGAGGAAGTATACATGAAACACACATGAAGGACACACGAAGCACACGTAAAGCACACGTCGAGCACTGTTAGAGCTGGCTTGATAACGAAACTAGCTCTACCTATGCTTCATGTGTGCTTCATGTATGCTTTCTCGTGTAAACTGGGTACTACTTGTAGCCAATCTGTGCTGCGATTTAGAAAATTGGTCATAAAAACCTCTAAGTTTTTAGGTTTTTAAAAAACTAAAAATAACTTTAACAGTTTAATTTTAAGCTTTAGTAATTTTTCAATTTGTTGCGAAATTCATTACATATTATATTTTATTTCATATTTTTATCTTGACTTTTGATTACTTTGTCTTGCTGTAATTTATAGAAAGCAATGTGAATTTCATGACGGACATGGTGTATAGGCTAAGATGTTTTTTCAGGGTCGTAATTTTGTGCACGGTGTTCATTGGACACTAAACAAAACCTAACAAAAATAAAAAAAAGTTTTTTAAAATTAAAAAATTTTTAAAAATATTTTTAAAATTTTTTCCGTAAAACCTAGATTTTTCCAGCCCTGTTCGCCATGCACTAGACATTTTGGCAACTAATCTGCTTCAAGTTCTCCGCTGTGGTACTGTCGTCTCGTAACACGCGGCAGCGGTGGTCTCTGCCATAGATGTTAAAAACATTGATTTGCAAATAAAAAAAACATTAAAAACGTGTTTTTTTTACATTTTTATTTAAAAAAACATTATAAAAACATGGATAAAAACATTAAACTGCAGATGTTTCCAATCGCTACTTTTTCCGCATTTATACACGCAAAGAATATCTAACTCTGATAATTAAAAACAAAAACCTACCATTTGTAAAGACTAAAAACCAGAATGTACTGAATGTAAAGATCGAATGAGAAATAAATCATATTTGTAATTTTGTACGTTCACGTTTTAACAAGAACAAAAACCACGACATTAAAAAACACAAAAAAACATTCAAAATTAAAAAAACATAAAAAACAAAAAAAACATTATAAAAATAAAATACATAAAAACATGTTTTAAAACTTTTATAAAAAACATTAAAAATGTTTTTACATCTATGGTCTCTGCATCCATGCGAAAAATCGAGCTTCATCGAATGATTGAACTCGTCCGGTAAATTAAATGACGTTGTCGGTGCGACGTTACGTTGCCACGAGAAAATAATTGCCTGACATCAATCGGACAACAGAGAAACCGGTGATGCTAGCTAGTATCTATGCAAAACACTGGCAAACCTAGAGAAACACTAGAACAGCTCAAACATCCACCAACCCTGTGCCAGTTTTTCTGACGCGCTGCAGCTATACTGTAAGGCGTTTATGGCACCATTTGTCGTTTGTTTGTCTGTCGTCTGTCTGTCAGTCACGGATGTATTGTGGCTAAACGGTGCGAGTTAAGGCCTATGTTGGTATAGATCACTAATAAAAAGTCGCATAATAACTTACAAATGACATGAAAATCATTGACCTTGGATGACCTTGAAGAGTCATAACGCACTACGGTATGCCAATCGCGCGATATTGTGGCTAAACGGTAAGTCGTATGGGGTCGTCGATGGTACCATCGGATAGGGCGCTGGTGACTTCCTGTAGGCTGTTGTGTTGGTCGCAATTTTTAATGGAAAGTTTCAAGCTATAAGTGGCCGTATCTCGGAAACAGTGAGAGATAGGGCTAAGCTTAGGTTACTATTAATCACTAATAGAAAATCGCATACGACTTTTCAGATAAAATGAAAATCACCGACCTTGAATGACTTTAAAAGTCAACACTGCAACAAGAACAGTATAGGGTGCAGCATGTTTTTCATAGTAACAGCTGGGCTTTCTTATTTTTCGTTGTTTTCGCCGGATTCGGTTCGGCAGAGGTTCGCCCTATCCTGGCCATTTGGCAACATTTGTAAAAATTCTTTAAATTTATCCTGAATCCAGATGCTGGTTTGAGTCGCTACCAGAATTTTTATCTAAGCTTAATTAAGTCTGACCCATTCCTGAACATTTTTGCCAAATCCTTTTGTCACTTTTAGCTTTTACGCGCGAAAGCAGCTATGCTTTCAGCGCGTCTTAGCCATCGCAATTCTGTCCGTCCGTCTGTCTGTCCGTCTGTCACACGGGTGGATCAGTCAAAAGCGGTGCAAGCTAGGATCACCAAATCTTCACCGTCGCTGCCTGGAAGACTCTAGTTTCAAAAACCGTAAAGCTTTTCCATAAATTCGAAGGGGGTCACCCGAACGAGGGCGCTAAATGAGAGGGGGTGGGCAAAATTTGCAATTTTTGGCCAATCAGTCGCTGTATCTCAGTAACGGTGTGAGACAGGGCCTAGGTTACTATTAATCACTAATAAGAAGTCGTACACTTTTAGGCTGCGACACAAGTCTATATCATTCACAAGGTGGCGCCACGAAACTATCGTTATGCGATCCGGATAGAGAATTTGGTATTTGTATGTTAAGTTTGCGTGAACACCCCAGTGTTCAGCTAAACTACTGAAGCGAAACTGCTATAGGCTTTCGCGCGTCTCGTGAGCATTAGCTCACATTTCTTTAGTTTTGCAGAGATAAAGATATTTTTGAAATAGTTACATCCGCCTTTGTTACGAAGATGTGTTAGGCCTATATAAATTTACATTTGACACGCCACTTGATCAAAAACTCAGTGATCGCTTTTCTGCACGTTTTCTAGAAATTGTTATGTTTAATTGATTTTAATTTAATATAATATAATTGACTTCTTGATATTTAGGCCTATACACGACGCTGAGATATTTATTTCAACAGTAATAGCCGACTTCGGACAGACAATGCGCGGACATAATAGGCGTATCAGTAATTGGCGGTAATTTTTAACAAATAAAACAGTTAGTAAACCTAAAGCAAACTTTATAGTGCGAAATAAGTAAAAAAATTGCAAAAAAAGAAAACGTTTCTCTGAACCATCAGTCGAGAAAATGCATTTAGCCTATTGACGGCAATTCAATTTGCGTAACAGTCAACAAAAAATTGATCAAGAAAAACCTGACCTAATCAACACATCGCTTAGCTCGTCGGCTCGTCCTTGGAATGAAGGACTGTGTAAGCAACTCGTCGCAGCAAAAAAGATATCGTACTTCATTTATCATGATAAACAGTAATAGCAGAAATGATTCTTTTGCGAATCGCTTGTTAAGAATATTTTTATATAACTTTATTCGCCTAGACGGTAAAAAGAACCCCCATGTATGTCACGCAGATTGTCAAACAAACCACGTTCGTCGTTAGTTAGTCAAACCATTGTGATGAAATTACAATTTATTCGCATAGAAAACGACAGAACTTTTTTTACATCTGCAAATGAAAAACGACGTCATTCGATAAACTTTATGCACGCTTAGGCCTAAACAAAAATTGCAAATATAAGTGCATTTAACAAGATGAAAACACAAATACCAAAAAGCCGACCAAGTAGATATAATGACACACACGAAGATCGTTGACAAGAAGCCCAGCTGTTGCACAGGTCGGCCGACCGTACCAGCAAATTTGAACACAGTTGCTTCTTTATTTACCTAATGCCCCAATAACGTAATGGCTGCAGGTATGCGCCGTTAATTGAGGTGCACGCGGAGTGCCGCTAGTCACTTTCAGACTGGTGCAATTTCGTATTAGTGATCTATAGCAACCTTGGCCCTATCTGTCACCGTTACTGTAATACGGCTACTTAGCAGCTGAAAACGCACATTTTTTCTACCCCCTTCAACTCATAATGTTACGTTGGACTAGATCGTTAACATTTTGCATGCGAAGAGCCGGGCGAATTTACCGTGTAATATTCAAGTTTAAAGGTAAAACCTACTGTTTAGTCACAGTGCATGTGTCACTGGCGACGACAGACGACAACAGACAAATCGTACCACAAGGCCGACTTAACTCTCTCCCCCTCTCTCCCCTTGGCTGTAGATCTCTCAAGTGAGGGGTCAGTTTAACGGTTGCAGGCTTAAAAATGTATATCGAAACAGCTAACGCTGCACGGAGTCATAAATGAAGCAAAAGGGAAGCACTGGACTGTGTTTATGATGCGGAAGGCATAGTTCGAGAAAACGTTTTTTTCGTTTTTTTTGAAAATTCAAAAAAACGCGACTTTTTACGTTTTTTTGAATGACCTGTCAAAAAAACGAAAAAAAACGTAATTATATTAGTACAGCATAATCTTACCTGAATGTGCAAAATTTTCCATATACGGTACACGTACGATTTAATACGGCTGATGGACAATCTGAAGTCGCTGGACTATCAAGAGACGACTGTTCAGTGGGAAGAGTGGGGACTGTCAGACGATGATGCATCCGAGTCTGAATATGCGGAAGGAGAAGTGGACTAACTATAACAGACTGTTTGTCTGCTTAGTATATAGAAGTGCTAACTTTATGTAGGCCTAATACTGACAGTCGATAGTCGCTGCATAATAGGTCTACATGTAATGCCTTTTGCAACCTGACTTTTTGGAAGACTTTCCGGTATTTTATATATAGGCAAGTTTTTTACGTTTTTATGTTTTTTTTGAAAATTCAAAAAAAACGTGACTTTTTACGTTTTTTTGAACGGCTTCACACGTTTTCTCGAACTATGGCGGAAGGTGACTGAAGAAAATATCAATTGTTCTCGTTAAAACAGTCCGGATAATTACGTTGCTTTAATTGACAGACACCCATGCATGTCCTCGTGAATGACAGCAGACTTAATCGAGGCTAGAAAGGTGTTCTTTTGGCGGATTCTGTATAGCAGAAAAATTTTACGTTGGGTTTTTTCTTATACAGTGTACTTGTTTTTTTTCTAATTTTGGCCGACCGTACTTACGGTGGCGTCTATCGTACGTTTTGTGTTGTCTCAGCTTGTCTGTCTGTCTGTCTCTTTGTAACACATGCACTGTACGTTATGGGGGTGTTTACACGATTCAGCAAACGTCCAGCAAACTTCCAGCAAATGTATTCAAAATACACGTGCTAATGCTGGACGTTTGCTGGATCGTGTAAACACCCCATTACGTTGTAGGGGGTCTGCGATAGTACCGATGGATAGGGCGATGACGAGTTCTAACTTCCTACCATAGACGCTAAAAACATTCATTTGCAAATAAAAACATAAAAAAACATAAAAACATGTTTTTATACTTTTATGAAAAAAAAATTATTTAAAAAACATTATAAAAACATTAAACTGCAAATGTTTCCAATCGCTAGTTTTTACTCTAAGCATTTTTCATTTTATGTAACCGTGATTATGGTACAAACTCAATTATGAACTGAACAATCAAATTAATGTCAGAACAAATACCAAGCATAGGCCTTTACTAGTCACGTTAACAGTTTTTAACACATCTTAAAAATAAAAAAAAAACATTTAAAAACACGTTTTATACTTTTATGAAAAAAACATAAAAGATGTTTTTACATCTATGGTTTCTATATACAGGCTGCCAATAGTAACCTTGTCGCTATCTCTAGCGGTTTTGCTGCAACTTTCGACACGCAAAGTTGCTGCCTGCGTCGATATTGCCATTAGAGAATGCAAACCCAGGGGGTATTTTTCAAACCCGGGTTTACCGGTTTGGCGGCCTCTAAATCCGGGTATACCCGGGTACCCGGGTTTGGAGGTCGGGTAACCGGCGAACGGTCGGTAGTTACGGTAGTGTAGGCTCACAGTTAGTGTTCAGAGGCAGACTCGCGAGTCGCCAGCCGTGTATTGTAAGTGGTTAGAAGTACGGTTCAAAGTAACCGGAAATGAGCTTTAAAAATATACAAGCTCTATAATCATATTGCCGTTGCCAGGTATAGTAAAGTGATAGTCTTTAGCCTAATAAGACAAATAAAACCTTGCAATGAATAGCCTGTATACGAAATACGGCCAGTTTTTTTCCGTTAAAACGCACACTTTTCCTACCACCATTTAACCCCAAATTCGAAAATGTTTCCCTTGCACTGCATCGCCCAAATTTTGCATGCATATGGTTACGTAACTTACGTTTGACACTGCTAATTATTCGACAAAAACTTTTCCGTAAGACCTTCTGCAATTAGCCAGCCACGTTACGTCCGTTACAGACAGACAGACGACGACTCGCACCAAAGAGCCAAACCAATCTTACAGCTTAACGGTCGGCTCAAAAAAGTATATCATTAGCAATTTTATACTGCATATATGTGCTTACTGAGTGACACCCAAAATTAAACCCGTAAACTCGGGTTTTTGCCCCCTTTCAAACCCCGGTTTACGGGTTTGCAAATGGTCGGGTTTACCGGGGTTTTCGGGTAACCGGGTACCCGGGTTGCGTTCCCTAATTGCCATTTGCCACGTGCGCCGTACGCCCATATTGTAGGCCTATCCTAGTATTGATTGTAGCATTTGATAGCAGCGTTAACGTAGCGTGTACGTGTAGTCATCGCTAAGAAATCTTTTTCCCCCTGCTACTGAAAGTTAAACGCTTGCCTTCGGAAGTTCTGAGGTCGGCACACACCCTAGCGACAGCTAAGCTTTTCGTATTTTTTTCACTGCTAAAGAGGCTCCAGTGTAGTCCAGACGCACTAGCCTTTCTCAAATAGGGCCTACTCTTCTAAAATTAGTGGAAGAATGACGCACACGGCGCTCAATGCAGTGTAGTTCTTTTCTTCTTCTTTTCCAATAATGCACATATCCTCTTGCGAGTAATGTCGTGCATGGCAGAGGTGCATTTTCACAACTTTTACTCGTGTTTTCGAGCCTAGAATAAGCCTACGATGAAAGCTAGCATTGATTTGAACTGGAACTAAAAACCAAAGTATTAGAATGTAGTCTCAATTAAAAGACTAAGCAACATTTGCAGAACTCACTTCGGCCTACGGGTACTTGAACTACTTCTATAATGCAAGTTACTTACTTCCAATTTATAGATTCGCATGAAAGTTCACGTTTCATGTAAACGGAAGCGGAAACACGTATAAGAAGTCAACATAAACAGAAAATTAGAATATTATTGCATTTTATTTCTATCATTTGCAATATGGAATCGGTTTATGCTATTTCTTACTATGTTTTAGAATGTCCGAACTTAAAACTGAAACGGCCTTCCTGGGCTCATATGCCGTCAGCCATGGTGGTCTTCGCCGTAGTGCTGGCTTCTTATTTTCTGGTGACTGGAGGTATGAGTAGATATGTATGTTTAATTTGAAAACTGAATGTGTAAGTGTATGTACACATTTTCTAATTATTTAAGATTATTATTGTAGTTAGATGTTAGAAAGGTTGGGGGCAAGAAGTTGCAACTTTTGAGACCACTGCAAATTTTTGACACAAAATATGGGTGTTCAGAGTCCCATTGTTGCCCTTAAATTGTTCCTAACTGAGGACTTTTAGTTTTAGAAGTATTTTTGGAAGATGTTTTGGAAGAAAATTTTCTGATTGACTATAAGTTACGGGGCACCTGCTACCATATAGAGGGTGTCATGAAAGACTGCACCTCTTGTGTTGACTATAACCACATCACCAAATATGATCAGATCAGATCACTAACCCTAATGACATGACAGTCAGACTCAGATATGTTATTTAATACATCTTATACTCGGAAGCAAGCACCAGTGCAGACATGTAGAAGCACTATGCAAACACTGCCTAAACTTTGCTGCATTCAACCTTCCATTTACCGTATTTCTGTCATCAAAGTGAAATTTAGTCAGGAGGCAACAGATTTTATATTTCCATACTGTTACGCATCTCTTGTTAGGTTTGCCTGTTTGTCAATAGATGATTTTGATCTCATCTTTTATTACGTGTAAATTCCCATTTACCTTTTTAGAAGTATGACTGTGTTTTATGTTGCAGGAATCATTTATGATGTTATAGTTGAGCCACCAAGTATTGGATCAACTACAGATGAGCACGGCCATTCTAAGCCGGTTTGATGACTTTTTGCTCACATGTTTTTATTATAAATTTATCATTAGTTTTATAATAAGGAGTTGTGAAATTGTTGGTTGCAATAATTTATTTTTCTGTACATTTTTGTACAGGCGTCAATTATAGTGTCAGATGGCGGCACGTTGCAATGTTATTTTATATTCAAAAGATTATTTATAAGAAATCTTTTATTACTTTTGTTAATGCCATTATAGTTCATTACTTAGTACTACATTCTGTAGAATGAGGTATCTGTCCTATTGCCATTCTGAATCTACTGTGTATAGCACATGTATTTATAGCATAAAGTTTTATTACGTGTATTATTAGAAAAAAGACGTATAATTGTTTGATTGAAATGCATCTCATATGCATTTTGATTATCACCAAGGAGATCATGCTAAAGCTAAATGAGTGGACTTATAATTGGACTACTGGTAAACTATCACTGCATGTTGCAACTCTAAGATAAAATTACGCAGCATGCATTGTGACTGCCATTGCTATATGTCTCCATAACAACAAATCCTGTTTGTTGTATTGAAAATTGATACAAAAGCATCTATATTCCATTTCATTTTTTCACAAAACACTTAAATACAACTTAGAATAAAGTATGGAATAATGTTGAATAATAGTGATTGATCACCATGATTGAAACCTTATTTTAATGCAGGACCTACAGGCAGTATCCATCAAAGTAAACCTTTGTATTGAAAATGCATCACATTGGCAAAATAGGAGAAGAGGTCATCAGATATTTACCCCAAACAAACTCAGGCCCAGAATCACAGGGCAAAATTCATCAAAATTGCTGACGTGGGAGTTCGAACAGACAGAAGGACAGTGTGATGCCAAGTGATTTCATAATATGTCCCATGCTATGCTATAGGAGTGGGACAGATTGATATACTTTAATTTTTGGCCAGTAGTTAGTTGTCTTGAGGATTTAGTTTCTTTATAAACAAGCGCAGTGTGTGTACCATGTGTGTATTTGCCTGTGTTTCAGGTGGCTTTCATGCAGTACCGTGTCAACGGCCAATACATAATGGAAGGTTTGGCGTCAAGCTTTCTCTTCACGATGGGTGGACTTGGCTTTGTCATGTTAGACCAGACCAACAAACCAATGATGCCACGGCTAAATCGGATTCTGCTGCTGGCTGTTGCATTCGTCTGCATCATCGTATCTTTCTTCATGTGTCGCCTCTTCATGCGCATGAAACTACCGTACGTTTGTGAAACCAGTTTTTGTATTTTTCTGCTATTTGATAGTTGTCATCATCATCATCACCAGAACGCGTAGTCGGCAGTGGACTGTTGTGCTCTCAACTCCTGCCGATCATCAGCTGCTGTCCAGGCCTCCCGAGCAGTTAATGTCGCTTTCAAAACATCACGTAACCAGGTACATCGCGGTCTTCCTGGCTTTCTTCGCCAACCAGGATGTGGTACCATGCCAGCATGTGACTCAACCGACGCATGAAGAATGTCATGTGCTGGAGTGCCTTCTGGCAGACATGTCCGAACAGAGCCAGCTTCCTGTCATTGATGACTGCATGTATGTCTGGTAGACCTGTCTTTTCGGTGACTGCCGAAATGACCACCGTATGCCTAGGATGCGGTGCTGGCACTGCATGTAAAAGGCTTGTAGCCTTTTGCCATCAGCCTTGAGGATGGTCCATGTGTCAGCTCCATGAAGAAGGGATGAAAACTACCTATGCACATCAAGAACTGGAAGAAGTACAAGAGAAAACCAAAATGTTAACAAATATCTCTGATTTCATATTCCCATAAATTAACTGTTCTGTAATCGTGGAAAATATTTGCTTTTTGCACTTTTCTGGTCATTAATGTCTTTGAAGGTTAACTTTTTAACAACTGAAGTAAAGATATTATACAAAAAACACCAAACAGTTAATCATTTTAATTTTTTGCTGAACTGTTGTATTTTGTAAATTTCAAGCAAGTTATTTTGCTGTTTTTTCTTAGCAGTTAGCTGTCATTGTTTATCCGTAATTATTATCAGTCTTAGCAAAAATATTCACGATGTTATTCATCACCACTCACTGGTATGCACTTTTGAATGTTCATTTGCCACATTATGGATTTTTAAAAAATAATATACTATTTTGATTTTAGTCTGTATTCCCATCATGTTTCAAAACAGGTTGCCAAAATATGGCTTAATATACATCAAAAGAAATTGAATTAGTTTTGATAAATAACGTTTTATATCTGTACTTCTGTCATTGTCAAGCATTAGCTTGCTGTTTTGATTTTTGAAGTCTGTGACAGTTAAAGTGCCACTGCACATTTTTCCATCAGTAGATTTTGCCGCAAACACCCTTTACATCTGCCTCTACTCAAAGAAGAAGCTATTTGACCTACGTTTACTACTATTAAGTTGTTGTTTGTTTTGTGCAGCGGATATCTCACAGGATAAAAGACATCACAGGAACGTTTACGGATCTGAAACCACAACTCTCCTAAGACGTTTCGATAGTGTCATTTTGTGTCTTAAGCTTAAACTGTTTACCAGTATTTGTATGAATTTCGTCTTTTAACCTTTTTAAACTCTATATTCCTTGAAACTATTGAATAGCTGTTTTGTAGTTGATGCATGTGTTGGTAGCACGTAGCAATTATTTCATTTTGATGCAGATTTTTGTCATCCCAGTAATTCTGTATATCATCTGACCAGTGCCATATGCAGGATTTCACGGTGTGAGGAGTTTCAAACTTTCATTTTTCTTACTCACAGCCAAGCACATTTTGGTCGATATTGCAATTAACAAACACATTTGATGGTATCAAACACGTGGAGGCCTTTATTCAACAAAAAAAATGGCAGCAGCAAAAAGTAGGCTAAAGACATGACTTTGTATGTTTAGCTGCATGTATTGGGCTGTATTTTTTTCGAAAAAAAATTGTTGCTTGGGAGATTGAATTACACTCAATTTGTGGACTTCATATACAGTTACTATTAATACTGTTAGTTGTGTTTTAACCTGGACTAAGTCCACTCCATGTTTTCCTCTCTGTGTCCACTGGGGAAGTTCAGTATAACTGGCTTAACTGAAGCAGCTGTAGAAAATTATTGCTAATCGGCAGGTCATATATAGGGCCCATAGTTTTCTGCGGTAAATTTTTGCCAAATTCCGTGGGCCAGTTCGCAAAATTCCATGGCTCACCGCGGCAAAATTGTCCAAATTTTGCCTTCCATTTGTGCGTAAACTAAGCTTTATCCTGTTTAAAAAACTTAAGTTTTTGGATGCTTGCATGGTGCTCAGTTATGCTAGCAAAATACAAAGGAAATTATCGTTCTTCTTTTTTTCTTTTCAAAAGTGCAATTTGTCAATTAGTTGCATTGTGTTAATTTACGATTGTGCCATATATGATGGTAAGCATTAGTAGGGACGCTGTTTAGGCAGTTCAGTTTTATTTTTCATCATGATATAGTTAGTTTAAAGCCGACGATCATACTAATCATCGGTCATTTCTAAACTTCTGTAAAATTCCGCGAAATTCTGCAGCAGTATCAAAATTCCGTGGAAAAGGACAAATTGCATGGCTCGGCTCGAAATTCCACGACCCGCGGAAAACTGTGGGCCCATATAGATCTCAAGAGAGTGACAGATGGCATAAGCGTAGTCAGCGTTTGGCATTGGGTGGTGCACTTTGAGATCCAAGGTGATGAAGATCGTGGCTGAAGGCTGAGAGTTGGGTGAAGTTTTTGGGCAGCATGCAGCGAGCCCCATACTGACCACCTAGTGGACCTGGGGAGTGCTGTAAGCTCCTCTCAACAAGGTCCGGGCCAAAGTTGCAAATGCATTTTTGGTCATGAAAAAGCCCCGAAAACATTAGTTTTACTGCACAAATTAACGTATTTCTTGGGCTGCAGGGGTGCATCTGCATTGTCGACCCTCTGCACTCTCGTTTGACTATGCCTGTGATAGGTAGCAAGAATTTGTCAAGTTCTTACATTTGGTGGGTTGTTCTTTTGGCCATCCTGTGTGTATCGCTTTTGATGCCAGAATCGTGCGAGTTTTGGACTTTAAAATGTGTATGCATGAGTCAGTGTGTGACATCACAGATCATGGACCATTCATCTTGTTTACAGATAGTTGCCAGTTACTGCAAAGTCACTTGCTGAATAAGAAGTTGACACAAAACTGAATGACAGATTTTGGTTCGGCACAAAGAAACCACACATTTAGGCACTAAACGCTATATACATATTCATCTGTTGTACACCGAACATTATTATCTGTCAGGCTCTCTACGCAGACCCGTATTAATGGCCGCACTTATGTTACAATGTGTCATCAGTCTGGTAGAAAGCAGAACTCTGTTCAGGGCTGCTTCGTTCTTTCCCGTCCGCTCAATTTGCAATAGGGCTAGTAAATAAAGAATCTTTCTCCACAAATTATTCATACTGATAATAATCTGGGTTGCCTTCAAAGTCCAGTCAGTTATCCATTGGGCCAAGTCGCTGCACTCGACAAAATTTTATCAGAAATCACTGAACAAACGGACAAGCCAGGATACAAATGATAATGTTGCCTTCGTTTTTGGCAGAGGTACAATAACAAGTAGTTGTCAGTACTGTGGTTTATACTGCAGTTTTACGTTGAACTATGGTGCTGATACTGCTGATGCAGACATGTTAGCAGTCAGCAATGCTGTCCAATTCGAACACGATCTTAGTTGATGTATTTTTTTTATAAACAAACAGTTTGATTTTGTGAAGTAGGCTCTACATAACAATCCATGCATGCAAGCAAGCATACATGTATAATTTTTATAATTTTTCCTTGGCAGAAATCTGATGCTTTACAAATTCATGTTTTAGATAGCTGACCATGAGAGTCCTACTACAATTTTTATGTAATCTGTTTCATATTTTCTGCATAAACAATTTAGCGTGCATTAGCTTGTTCTTCTGTAGCAGAACACAAACCGTTCTCCTGTGGGGATCTGGCTTGGCCTTTACCTTGTTGCTTGAACAAAAACCTGAAGTAATATTTGTAGTAGTAGGCCTATTACCATAAGGACAGGTGGAAAATGGGAAAAGTGGATTAAACTTCCATCAGACAGCATTGCTGCTGACTGTTACCATCTGCGTATTTGTTCACCATTAAGTCTACGTCAACAAGAAAATAATAAGAAACTGGCAATGATTCTGACAAATCTGGTGCACGTAGCAAACTATGAAGCTAATGAATGAGTTGTGAAAATATCAGCAGCTCTGAAGTTCTTCTACTGGGCACGAAATTGACGTAATTTTGCACGTAGCTGTTCACAATCACAACGATCAAGCTTTAATCTAGTAAGTCGTGCTTTGCAATTACATAGCAACTGCAGTGTGAGAACACTAAAAACACGTTAATCTCTTCCCCAGCTTTGCTGGTACTCACTGCATCTACCCGCGAAGGGATGGCCAGGCTGAGTTGATCTGGGTGGCTGGTTACGTACCGAGATGGTTTACCCGCCTGCTGACGCTCACCCATCCAAGTACCAACCCAGTCCAGTGTATGTCAAGTACTTTGATCAGACACAACGTGTTAACTGCTAGACCATGCCACCATCAAGAAAATAAATATTACATATGTTGTAAGCAAGACGCCACGAGTTGAAAAATGTTGACCATGAAGTTGCCACAACTATACCAAATGTTGATCGAATTTGAAAGTTTTGTTTGCTGTATCTTTAATGATTACTTTACTGCAATTTATCTGGTGAATGAGCCTGAAGAAATACCTTTCAAGTATAATACATTCGGTAAAGTTTTGACAAACAGTGGGTGACGATTTTTGGCACTGTTTCCAGTGCAAAAAAACGTACCATGTCATATCATATCGTAAGCTTACACACAGTAACAACACAAGATAACCTGCAGGCTGCAGCTGACACCTATAGCATGTGCTTCGAAAAACTGACTGAAAAAGTTATGTTTATTGATGTTACCAATCTTCAAATAAAACAGTAAATCTTTGTCAATGTTGTACGAACAATAAATGCGATAAATGTATGTACACCAACACCACGAACGCGTTGCTGTTTAAAATAAATAGACGTAGGACAATTTGTCCTGCAGACCACATATATTCAAAATTAAATCATAAGAAAGAGAAAGTACGCAACGTACCAAGAAAAAGTGCTATGCAGTGCAGTTAATGTTGAACAATTTTTACGCGCGAAAGCAGCTATGCTTTCAGCGCGTATTAGCCATCGCAATTCTGTCTGTCCGTCTGTCTGCCTGTCTGTCTGTCCGTCCGTCCGTCACACGGGTGGATCAGGCAAAAACGGTTCAAGCTAGGATCTCCAAATCTTCACCTTCGGCTGCCTGGAAGACTCTAGTTTCAGGAACCGTAAAGCTTTTTCATAAATTCGAAGGGGGTCACCCCGAACGAGGGCGCTAAATGAGAGGGGGGTGGTCAAAATTTGCGATTTTTGGCCTATAACTCGTTGTATCTCAGTAACGGTGCGAGAT
>Ga0209367_1002846_pt1 | contig 23161 bp, 18 predicted proteins | sample WorMetLIZISLAND2_FD_187412 | JGI IMG/M metagenome (GOLD analysis project Ga0209367, IMG submission 187412) | Marine gutless worms symbiont microbial communities from Max Planck institute for Marine Microbiology, Germany - Olavius geniculatus... ... | reverse complement strand
CATTTGCATTGACTACGTTTATTAGCTTACAAGATAATGCTGTAGTGGAAAAAGTTAAATAGGGTCACGTCACATGGTTTGTAAGAGCAGCTAGTTCGTCATTCTATCACTCTGTGTCGTAGCAAAAGCTTTGCGGCTACAAAAACTTCGCAAAAAGTCGCTCAAAAATCAAAGTTTAAAGTCGCCTTTGTTTATTGAGTTTAACACTAGTCGTACGAACTCGCCTTTCAGTCATCACTTTGCGCTCATCGACAACTACAACGTCATCACATGGAAATTAAAATACTTGTTTCAGCATATTTAAACTTTTTTATTGGCGGGTCTTGTCCGTAGATTTATCTAACTCTGCAGGGAAACAGCTAATCTTACGACTGCCGGCGGTGCTACTAAATAAAGCTCAGAAAACGACGACTCTACCGATGGACACGCTACTTTAATGGGCCCATGGAATAGGAAAATAACCGGAACGCGTCGATGGCGCGTTTCTCACAGAAATATCATAAGTCTAAACGGAACGAACGTGTTTCGGTTTGACACCAAGCGGCACACGTAGAACAGGGATACAACAGCAAATTTCTTATCAAGATCTTCTAACCTTCGGCAAATAAAAATGTGGTATTAAGGTCTGGCGGTAGATGTACCAGGGCGGCTAGCAAAATGAAACAAAAACGATGACGCGCACTATGGTTAGTAATCAAAAGGATATACTTCTTCGGCTCCATCATCGCCATACCTTTGATTAGTTGAGGACTGGACTTAAACGCGGCACTCAAACGAAGCCTGACGCCAGTAGTGCAACACCAGTACACTAGACACTGGCTAACCCGCGGCAACGTCATGCCAGCTTACCAACTACACCAGGCGGTATTTCAGCTAAGGATTGTCAGTGACAAAAGATTATCACTATTTATGACGGCAAACGAAAAAATATCAAAAACGACGCATTTTACAGTGGACATCAGAACCACGGCAAAGTCAAGACCAACTCATCCTCGTAAGGCCAATACGCTCCAACGAATTGCTACCACCTAGTACGGGATCTCAGTGTTACCACCACTAACAACTGCATACTCTGATTTTAAGTGAAACGGACTGTAAGGCTGTCTTGCAGGATGTAATCTTAGGCCTACTCTAAACTTAGTTTAGAGTCAATTTAGGTTTAATGCTTAAGGAAACAGACACAAATTTGAGAATAAAACGATAATACGATTTTAATAAGCAAATATGTACAGCGTGCAAATTAATAATTCAGTCTAAAGTCAATAGGAAAATAAACACAGTAAATATACAGTTCAATATCCAAACAGTCACAGCTGCAAGTCAAATAATTTAATCAATTAAAAAACTGTTTAGTTTTACTATTTAACAAGTGATATCTTAGTTTTTACATTTAGAAATCAAATTACAGTGATGAAATATTTGACATCATCAAATATCATATAAAAAAACATCACAATTTATCGACACACGACTAAGCCACACAGAAAAAAGCTTTACTACAAACTATACAGATAGCTCTTAAACTTTGAGTTTTACTCATAAAAGTTTTTTTCCCGCGTTATACCACTATAGGGCCTACACAAGCACCCTGTTTACTAACACTACTCTCGGGATCCACACAGGCCTTTCAATCTAAGCAACTCTACAAGCCAAATCAAAGGCTATACAACTTTGGCATTATCGCATGCCACACACATGGACCGTTCATGTCCACGACAGAACAACAACTGTAGTCAAACAGCTCAATTACGCGCCTACATGGGACAATGACCTAATTGTCGCTTGGACTAACCAATAGCAATTACAACATTCAATTTACGACCTGATTAAAATGGCGCTAAGTTAAAAACACAGTTTCTGATTGGTCGGTATCTATTGCCAGTGCCAGGGCCAAGCAAAAACAGGTACGTAAATATAGTCACATAACGTAAGCCGCAGTAACATAACTAGTTACTCACTCACTAACTTAGTCGCACAAGTACAGATACAACGAGCAATACAACGACAGTGATATGCAAGCATACTGATAGACGTACTTTAGAGTCGCTATACATAATAAGTTTGTCCGTCGTAGTCGGTCTACATCGACAACTAAATACAATACATTGACAACCAAGCAGCGAAAAATACAGACAGCGAGCTTATTCTGACGCTAAAATCAATCGACGACGACTTTCTCGCAAGCGTCATACACATACGCCGGCCAACAAACCAACTCGGCCTGACACGGACGTACTGCATATCTTGCAACAGCTCTACATCTTATAGTGGTAATCTGAACTACTTCAACGTTACTGGGAAAATCACAGAACACACTGTATGCTTCATCGGCGACGACTGCGGACATTGGTGGAATGCGAGATTGTCTTTCTGACTCCGTTGATTGTCTACGTCGTCGTGGTATGGATGACGGAAAACACAAAATAGCACACATGCAATAACTGTTCATGGCTGAAGGAACAAATATTAAAAACAAAAAACATCTTTATAAATGTCTATAACACACTAGGCTACGGCTGTACAGGGAAAAAAGGTAATGTTTTTAAAAATTTAGCTTTAAGTTGAGGCCGATGGTACACGATACTATGCATTATGTTGAACAACTGTATTACATAAAGTACCTTTGTGACAACGTAAGGCAAAAACTAAAAACTTTAGTTTACAGTACCGTTTTATACCTAAGAAACTTTTCGGCACACACTACAATCTACAAAATCTGTACCGTTTAGTTTATTAACATTAATAACGATAGGTACATTTTATGCATCTTAAATGTGAGTGTGTATTGCAAATAGTGCATAGTGTTGATGACAACTGCTGGCGTCGAAGTACACGCGGCGATACTGTCCCGTTGAAGGAAGACGACTTGTGCTCCGTCCGCCGACGCACGGCCGATCGTCGGGTGCTTACCATGTCAGATGTCCGAAGCGGTTTAGCAAAGCCAAGGATAGATCAATAACACGGTTTTACCAATGGTTGATTTAGATTTCTTAAACTTTTTTTTATCTTTTTTCAGTCCTCACCGGTCGTACTCAAGCTGGTTTCCTTCCCGCAGCAGTTTTCTAGGACGGGCGGGGCGCTGGTCGGCGTAGGGATACGTTGCCCTTTGTCGCTGCTTGCTCGTATTCTGAGAGGACCATGCAGAACTTTGGTGAAAACTTCGTGGTTAAGCGGCGCTGTCGAGCATTGCTTTACCACTGTTTCCATGTAGAAGTCTTCGCATCTCTTCGTTAACTTCACAGTCCGCAGTGGTCGTTTTTTTCCGTAGCGTTTTTATTTACACTATATACTTCTCTGCTACAGTTACTTAAAACAACCGTCCGGTTTTACCTGTACTGTCACGTAATCGGTCAGATGTCTTCCGGTAAACCGCGATCCTATCCCTCCACGTATCTCTGGTTATCGCTTTATATGTGACAAAATACAAAAGCTACAGCCATCCAGTGACGGAACTTCGCCTTGCAGATGCCTTTCCAGGCGTTGAACTGGCAAATTTCGCAGTACCATTTAATACGGTATTGGTCGGTGACAGGAGCTCTTCATTCCTTGACTCAGTAAAAGATTTTTCCTTTACGGCGGAGCTGGGTCCCAGACTCAAACTTTACCACTCTTGATGTGGTGGTTTTGTCCGATGTGAAGTCAAACGAAAGCTAAGCGGATATCACCGGTAACGCTTCATCGCGGATAAATTGTTATGTGAGTTTTCGTCTCTGCAGTTTACAGAAAACAGTGGACGATCTCAGACCAAGCAGAAATATTTAATAGAAAACAGGAACTTTGTTTTTTTACGGCTTCGTCCGCTGAACGTGAACCATAACATGATTGGTCAATGCTAATTCGGAGGTCTGCCGGAAAATCTTGTTCTTTTGTACGCGGGTAATATGCCATAATCCCAGACCATGCAGAGGCTTCTACCCGCCTATATACTCACTGGACTGGCGAACGTGGTCACATGATCGATCGTCAAAACTTTAGCTACCAATAACAGGGTTTGCTCATTGGAGCTACATATGCCGCCACATGGTTGGCTAGAGGTGCTCCAGTTACCAGCAAAATGTTCCAGTTGGTTGGAGAGAGGCTCACATGGAGTCATCCAGAATTTTGCAATACCATCACCTGGCGAAATTGGTCTCGGTGCGTCCACCTTCATCAATCCATTTTGGTAAAAGCTGGTACATTCTGGATATTTCCAGCAAAACTTTCTCGGTCCCTTTCTTTTTTTCAAAACTCTTTTCTTTACTAGTCCTTTCTGCTGCTTTCGGTGTAAAGTCTTTAATACTAAAACGGTGACCCCATCGCCGCTTTCATGTATTACTCTCACATCAGTATATGGCGGTTCATTTTTTTCTTTTTTATCTAAACTTTTAGTGGAAATGTCCAATTTAGAATTGGGACACAAAGTTCTTTTGATAACGTCGCCTTTTTTATTTATTTCTCTGTCAGTCTCATGTCTCTGGATCTGTTTTATCTTTATGATAATTAAATTGTCAAGGAGCTGACAAAGGCGGTGGAGCAAAGTTGGGCAAATGGGACTACCATCACCAACATTTATACGATTTTTCTGTCGCTCAGTCCATCTGACGTCGCGATATCTCGCAGAGACGATGTCCCAATGTTTCATCAATAGGTCCCATGCCTCACTGCGCTGTTCTGCCCTTAACTCAACTTTTTCATCATTTTGTCGGCAACATTGCTCTTAAGCAGACTTAAAATTTTTTCTAGATTTTCCTCCTCATACCGTACTTCCTCGTAGACTTCTGTTTTTTTTCGTCATTGTTTTTTCGACATTGACCACCAGATTCTTCTATGCACGGTCTGTGATTTTTTCTTTTTTCAACACCCGGTCGGTCTTTTTTTTCTGGACCTCTGGCGGGTCGTCGTCGTTGTGCGGTAGATCAAAAAAGACGGAGATCGTAGCAGTCTCTCTATTCCTCTAGTTAATCGTAGTTCAACTGACCCAGTCCGAGTTGACGTACGACGGTGCGGCGACACCCTCCTATGTATCCATGAGGTAGCAACAAAAACCCCTTCCCATACGGCGGACGGTAGTGCGTCGTCGCTACCATTACTCGGTTTAGTAGAGTTTGTGATTCCACTTGGCAATATGACAACGTTCTCGTTTTCAGTATTTATCGTCGGTTGATTCATGGCAATACGCATTATTGGTTTTTCGGGACAACGCGGAGCGGCGGAGACTATCTGCACAGTTCCACAGGAGAAGTCTGCCGGTGGGATCGGCGAAAGATGATCTGTAGTTTGGTACAAGTTTCCACCGTTATTGTGTAGCCAATTTTTGTAAAATTCAAAGTCATCTAATGCCGTATCGCCTCGGTTATCCATTTTTCGTATTTACCATTTCCTACTGCCGTTACCGTTGTGAAGACCACTTTTGAATAACATTTCTAATGCGAAGTAAACTTTTCGATATACCTACCTGACCGATCGATCAACAGCAAATGACGCCAGGAAGAAATCGCCATCTTTGATTTCGCACTTTCCAAAGCACTTCAAAATACCCTTCCAAAGTACCATTTCCATATTTTTCGGAGAAAAATCGCCCGATGTCCAAAAAGCGGACATTTAGCCATTAAAAACCATTTTTTGTAAAATCTGAGCTTTTTTCTATCTTTGGTAACCGGACGTCGAAAAGTGACTGTCGAAAATTAAGAAATCTGAATTGCGGCCATTATCAAAATTGCTAATATTAAATCGGTAATTTTTTTCGTTAAAAAGACTGTATTTTTCTTTCTAATTTTCGGTAAAATACTATTTGTATCTTTCGGAACAATAATTTCGTATTTACTAATTTCTATAAAATACCGAAATATATATACCAAAAATATAGGCTTATCTGTCTTGCCCGGATATTTAATAAAGCCAAAGAAGCGTTTGCGTCCATATTACCAAAAAGCAGAAAAAACTTGTTTGCTGCAGACCACGCCCTCGAAATACATGCGCATTGCGCATGCGCGGCCTCGGTAGGGGTATATAAAGGACCGTTAAGCTTAGAGCAATCAGTCGCTCCGCATACTCAAAAAAGAGCACATCTCCTGTCTCCATTGCCGCACGGTATTATTATCGAAAGGCAAAAAGGTAAAAAGGCAAATTGGCGAAAAGGCAAATTAACAAATAAGGGCAAAAAGGCAAATTCGCCAAAAAGGCAAACCAGCCAAAAATGGCAAATTAGTCAAAACTATAACCAAACTAAAGCGGCACCCAAAACAAGTCTAAGTTCTAGGCATTTTGTCCAATGCCAAAAACTTGCCACGGAAATCAAAGACCAACCGGAAAACGTCTAGGAGAAAAAACAAGAGTGAGATTTGCCAATACGACATCCGCCAATAGGATAGTGAACTGCAACATAAGACCAACAAAACATTAATTTTAACATCCACTACCGTCAACAGCTACCGACATGTCCGCGATCACCGGAATATAGGTAGATGGTGGTACAGTGGATGGAGGTGGGAAACTGTACCGCGACGTATCGGAGTAAGTAAGTCTGACGACCGCCGGAAACATCAACGACGATTCGTCAAAGACTTCACTCTTCGCCAATACGGCAGATTACAGTCATCATCGACGACGATCTACTACATCATCTCTACAGCAACAATTTTTCATTCATACAGCAGATCTCTGCCGACGTCAACGAAGACCTGCAACATTCTCTTCTTCACAACGATTCTTTATTCTCTGCCAAGTACAGCAGATCGTCGCCAAACGTCGTCTTCGTCATTACTTCATTCGTCGATCATCAAGACAATTCGTCAAAGACTTCATTCGCCGCCAATACAACAGATTTTCATCAACATCGGCAAAGACATTCTACATCGTCTTCTCCGCAACGATTTGCCGGACTACTCTTAATAGAGTTTGTCACTATTTATCCTCCAATTGCCGATACAAGAGAATGCTCGCCATTATCATCTACGTCAAGAAGTGAACCGTCGACGACCGCTTTTCGCAACTCTGAAAGCAAGGTTTGCCGTACGTTTTTTCTCAAGTCCGCATTAGCTCTGACGGCAATCTTTAGCACAATAGGGCTTCGACACCGCCGATGGGAAATTGGCTTTTCACTGAGCCGGGTGTGTCTGTGGACATCGTCAAAAACCCCATCGGTCAAAAAGATGATAACTGTCACGGTGGCGATGGGAAGGTTCGAAATCAAGCTGTGGTAAGTTATAATAGTCTTATTATGATTTAATTTAGGTGTGGGGAATTTGATTATTTATATATTTTACCGCCCCAATCTGACCTTTGATCTCGCCAAAGCTTTTTCCCATTGTTATTGTTAGTTTTTGTTGTGTTTAATTTAACCTTTTGAAACTTTTTTTGTCAAGCCTATATTTTAGATCTAGCCCCGAGATGGACTAAATTCTATTCAGTCCATCTCGAAATATCGACAACTCGTGAGACAGTTGTAAATCGATTCCGAGAACGTTTGTTCAAATTCCATTAACCATTAATGTTGCGAAATAACATAAAATACAATACATAATTTCTGATCACCCAGATATCTGAAAGAACTGCGACGAGAACTATTCTATCTAGACATCGGTCTGCAAGTAAACACGAACGGCCACAAACTGCTGCTTGCCGTTGCAGTACTGGTCTTTTAAACAAGAATGTCACAGCTTTTTCAACACAACGCTCGGCGGCTGCGTCTTTCTAATTTATCCTTTAGCGCGGCTACCAGGTATCCAGGAATTCTTTGAATATCTGGCGCCTACATTTTCCCTGCTCTTCTTTTTAAAGATTTTGGGTACAATTTACAAAATTTTTTAAAGTGCAAAAACCAAAATAGAAATCCTAAGTACTAAAAGTCGCCAAAATTAACCGTTAAGTCCGAGCGTTGTGATCAATGACAAATAGACAAACACAACAATGTACTATTAAACTAATTAAACATTGACGGTTTGTGACTACGATAGATAAACAGTATCAATAATAACGGCGTATGAAATGTTCTGAAATTTTGAATATAAACTATAAACATGATAAGCGAGATAATTAATGCCATGCCTATCGTAAACAAGGTGCAATTAATGTATTACTGATTAATGCAACGGATGTGTAAAACAGTCAAATTTCAAAGTGTAAAAATCATCGCATGATCGCAGACAACAAAAACATTAAATAAAAACAATCGATATATAATATCTGCGCAAATGTAATTAAACGCGCAGAAACATCAAACATCAAATATGTACAATATACAAAGACAGAGAGATATTTTAAAACAATCGAACTGTAAATAAAAATACGGACAATTTAAATTAATTATGAGCTTAATCATAAATTTAGCTACCAGTTTGATTAATTAGTTCGTGAGTAATAAATATGAATATAAATATGAACGAATCTAAACGAATTAATTATTAAGCGGCTAAGTGAATAATCGATGATGCGACATAAGACTGTGCCAGAGATCAAAAACCGTTACATAGTAATTCAATGCAGTTTACGTGGCTTAATACATAACTATTCGCTTGGTGGCGCCACAGGGCAATCAACAGTGTAGGAGAAAATCGGCATAAAATGTTCGTTAAAATTTAATAAAAATTTTATTACAAATTAAACTAAATTGTACTATTCATTAAGTTTTGACTGATCTAATTCATCAATAGTCCATGTGTAAACATAAAAACAAATAGATCTATGTGCAGGTCGCGTCATTCATTGATCAACGCGCAAACGCGTCAAACAGTGACATTTATCAATCGCAAACGGTAAAACATTAAGTATGCATGACGACAATAAAAGCAATCTCAGCGAGAAAAACGAGAAAAACAATACCATCAAGTAATATATACATTATATGCACTGTACAAAGTGGCTGTCATGTGAATAAAGCTATGGCGTTACTTAAACCTTAATCCTATGGCCTGTAATAATTAAGGTCTGTATTAATTGTCGTATTTGTTTGTGATTTGTAGATTTGAGATTTGAAAAGAAAAGAAGATTCAAGTTTGATGCATCGAAACAAAATTGACAAAACTGTTTCGACTCTGATTGCGAAATGTCTTATACTGACGTTGTACTAATAAATGACCTTCGTGTGTATATATAACCTTTGTGGTTTTGAATGACCTTGCTTGTCCGACCAAAAGTGGTCGTCGTTATGAAATAAAAAAAAACATTCCTTAGTCCGTCACGTCGCGGCGTGCATGGCTGACACACCATGGTGATAAATGTGAACGGATAGGTGAAGATAATGGTCATAATATGCTTAATAACGAATAAAAGGTAATATTGGAAAACAGCTAAATTGCTGCTTGGGTTATCGTGAGTACGTTTGGCTAGGACTAAGCTCAGAGTGGAAAAACAACAACACGGACGGCCGCATTTAGGTCAAGTTTGAGGACACTGCGTCTATTGCGCAGCGGCTAACCTATTTTTGGGTTTTCTGTGGCTAAGCTGCTTCGTAGGCTTTACGATTGGCTGAAGGCTCTGTAGCCAGAAATCGTCCGACAGTTCGACGTATCGCCAAAACAGGAGTTCTGTTAGCCAGGACAGTTTTAGCTTGGCTACAGGAATTTTGTTGATATCCGCCTCCTTAGCCCACAGCTTAGACATCGGACCACTCAGGGATCTGGGAAATATAACTGTGCTGACGTCACTGTCCTTGTTGCATAATTGACTGCTCGGAAGAAGATATGAATGTTGTAAATGCTGAGATGGCGGAGAAAGTCGGAGTAGGTTCTATAGATCGGATTGTCATTAAAAAGAAATCATCAGGATCAAAAAGCGTTATAACTTTACTACCAACGCTTTTAGAATTTGGTGGAAAATGAAAATCGATTAATAACTGTTACCAGCTCTGTTCAACAACTACTTCAACTGCTTTTTGATGCTATGAACTTCGATTGGAGGCCGGACGCTGTATACGCGAGCCTCCAGTCACATGAGTGGTTCCTCCAGGACTGTGCATGGTCGGGGTGGAACAGAACACACTGGCACAGATGCAATCCAGTGTGTGGCTGCAACCAAATGACTTTGGAGGACATTGTCTACCTGCTGCCGCATCATCTTAGAATTCCTCCCAGAGGGTACGTTATTGAGTTTCCTATTAATTCCAATCTACGAAATCCGCATCGGTTGCGATGTTTCACACGCCCACAGTCAAATTCTCTTTCTAACATTGCTGGAGCTGTTGTTCAACAACAACTTCAACATTTTTTTTACGTGCAAATTACCCTCAGTGGCATTACAGCGATTTCATCCATGCCCAAACGGTGCTGAAAAACGATTATAACGTTCCACGGGGGATTTCATACTTTGATCTGTTTCTTTTGGATCATCGTTTGTACAACTGTGACACGTTCATAAACAACATTATTACCAGCCCATATGAACCACGGGACATACTTGCTTCTCCACGTCCTGAGCGAGATTGGGCATAAATCCACCTAGAGCCAACTGCTGCGAACGTGAGTGTATAATCTAACTGCTGCCTATAACGTACTGCTGCTTGTTTCTCTGTTTTTTGGGACATTAATGCTGCTGTTGTTAACGGCAGTCGTTGTTTGGTTGAATGCAACGACCGAATAACGATCCAACGAAGCGCCGTGGGACGTTATACGATCTACCACCGGCACAGTCGACACGATCGTCAACAAGCGAGCTCATCACGACACCAGAATTTACCGGAGCTACCGCGTCATTAACGGTGAACTCGGGACTGCAACGCACACCGGTACTACATCCGCCGACAGCATCAGCTACTGTATCAGAGCGTCTACATACTCCGCCAAAATTCAATATGGCTGAGGGAGGCGTGGAAGAAAGTCGGGGCGCTAGACCGAGAACAACTACGTCAACGACCTATCCGAGCGATGAAAAAGTGTCAATACGAACAATGGACGCGTCGGGTACGACATCTGGTGGGTCGATCGTCACCACAGCCGATGGGACAACGGCAACGACAACGGTATTTGTCACGGGTGTCGGGTACGCGACGTTCCTACCGCCATCGTTCCGAGGAAATAAAATGGAGAATGCGAATGATTGGTTGTCGGGATTTGAGAAGTATGCTTCTTTTTGCGATATGAACGACAATGATCGCCTACGTCTTGTCGCGGTCCTTCTACGCGACACGGCGAGCGAATGGTAAGACATTCTCGACGGCACAACGAAGGGCAGCTAAGGATTATTTAAGATCGCCTTCAAGACTCGATTCGAAGACGCGGGAATCATGAAGTGGAAGAAGACGTCAGATCTATGACGTATCCAGGGTCTGACTGAAGGCGTCAACGATTACGTCACCGTTGTCAGAAAGCTGGCGCGCGCTCTTGGAGTCGTTGGAGAACAGGAACAATATGCTGTTTAGCGGGGACTTCGACCACAGATCTTGGCACGTGTCATTGAGTCGCAACTAACTACCGTCGACGAGGTGATTCAAGCTGCCAGAATCGCGAAAGTCGCGCAGACCGTCATCGATCAAACTACTACGACCAGCGACGTCGATCGGATGATCGGCGAGCTTGCTGCATCAAGGATCGTCGCCGAGGCTAATAACTAGGAAATCCAAAAGCTCACCAATCAGCTCGCTAAACAGCCAGCCGTGAGCAACATCTCAAGATCACCAAGTTTATCGTCACAATGCGATCAATTGCCCGCACAACGCCGGGTGACGTTCGCTGACAATGTGCCACAACGGACGTATCGGCAGTCTTCACAGTCATCACGTGGACGGTTCATCAACTATCAACGTCAGCGCGGTTCGTCAGCTGGACGCCTGCCAACAATGCTATGTGGCAATTGCGGAGGTAATCATTAGTTTGGTAGACGGTATTGTCGCGCAGTTGACATTCAGTGTTTTAATTGTCAGAAAGTTGGACATTTTGCACGTTGTTGTAGAGGTATGCAACGTCGTATGGGAAGACCCCCACTTTGGGGACCCCCACAAAAAGAGCCATTGGATGGAGATCACAGGCTGGGTTTCCTCCAGTCCAAGAGGGGTGAAACCCACCTTAAAACGCTTGACATAACAGGCTCGGAGACCTTATTTTGAGACGGGCGAAGATTTTGGAGCCTATTAAAAAAAAATCGTGAATTCTCGTGCAAAAATCTTATACCTGTTCTTGTTAACCGCACAAAAACTCTTGCTATTCTTGACACGGGCGCGAGCGTCTCATGCATATCTATGCGATGGGTTCGAAGACTTAATATTCGCGTGAACCAAAATAGCTATATTCAACCTTTGTTTGCGGCTGATGGAAATTTAAATGTGATGGGTTCCGCGATATTAGCAATAACCTTAAAAAATTGTGATGTTCGACATGAATTTTACATTGTCAAATATCTTAATTACTCAGTTTTGTTTGGAATAGATTTTTTTACAGAAAACACATTGTTATATTGATTTTAATTTTGATTCTGTCCCTTTTTACGATGGTCGTGTTTTTTTACCTTTGCAAACATTTCAGAAAAGCAGCGTTGTTTTGAAAGCGACTGAATTTATTTTTATTTCGGCCAAATCATGGGCTTTTGTACCGGTAAAAATGGCTAAAAGAGCTTTGTCAAATTTTTGGACAGCTGCTATTGTACAACCGCACGTTGAATCGACACTGAATAATGTCTCAGTGGCGCGCATGCTTATAAACAAACCACAAACTGAGCGAATATTTTGCCGCGTGTTTAATTGTAACACACTACCTAAAAATATACTTCGCGGCGTCTCAGTCGCCGTTATAACTCCGTTGAGCGACGAATCTGACAACTATTATAGGGGCCAGGCACGCGCAGATGGTTTACAACAGCTGCAAAGTGCTGGGGCACCACACTGCAGTAAAGATTTTTCGCGGCAAGAAAAACAGCAAGCTTGTACGCTGCAAGATACGACTGTACGTATCAACAGCACTAAACCGCTGAAGCAAAAAAAAAATACACACGCCGCAGATATGCTTAGCAGCAGTGAGACTAAAGGCGCGTTCACATTGGCGGATAAGATCAAATATTTAAAATTAAAAAATTTGCTCAATGACAAACAGGAAATTGAACCAGAAGTATATCCACAATTTGCGAATCTGCTTTATGAGTATAAAGATATTTTTGCACATAGTGCTAAAGACATAACAGAGTGCAATGTGATGGAATGCGAATTACTATTAGAAGATAATGTGAAACTTGTTTGGTCGAGGCCCTATCGTTTCTCAGATGATATAAGGAAGGTGGTAGACGAACAGCTTGATAAACTCTTGGAAGCGGGAGTGATAGCCCAAAGCGACGGAAGTCAATTTGCGTCTTCTATAATAATTGTCAAGAAGAGAGACGGCAGTGCTAAATTTTGCTCTGACATGCAAAAACTCAGCAGCGTTAGCAAGCCATTATATCATGAATTGTTTTTATTAGAGGATATTATTAAGATAATTACTCGAAATAAGGCGGGAAAATTGTCCTTAATTGACCTTTGCAGTGCGTATCATCAAATCAAGGTCAGCGACAAAAGTTCTTATCAAACGACGTTTGTTACTCCACATAGAGGTGCTTATCGTTATCTAAGATTGCCGCAGGGCCATCGCCAGTCACCATATTACATGTGCCTTGTTTTAAATAAATTACTCAAAAATGAGATTGGTAATTTTTTAATTATCTATCTTGATGACTTATTGGCATGTTCGGAAAAATTTAAAAAACATTTGCAGCATCTTCGCGTGATATTCGAAAGATTTTGACAGGGGAATTTAAAATTACATCCTTCTAAATGTCATTTTTTCTAGCACACTGTCAAATATTTGGGTTTCATTTTTAGCTCTGAAGGAGTCAAATCAGATCTTGAAAAGACTGCTGCAATACGATCATATCCGCAAAAAGGCAAAAAGACGTTCGCTCGTTTCTTGGGATGGTAAATTTCTTTAAAAGATATATAAAAAATTATTCTGAAATTTGCTACCCATTATATAGGCTACTACAAAAAAACGTAAAGTTTAAGTGGACGCAAGTAGAAGAAACAGCTTTTCAGACGTTGAAAAATGCGCTCTATAACCCGCCGATACTGGAACTCCCAGATTTCGATCAAGAATTTATTCTTACGACTGACGCCAGCAAAATTTCAATATCATTCAATCTGTCAATGATTAAAAATGGTAAAGAACATATTATTAGTTACGGGGGGCGTGGTTTACACGCCGCTGAATAGAACTATTTTTCCTGCAAACTCGAATTGCTTGCAATTGTAGTTAATGTCCAATATTACCACGAATTCTTGGCTCCAAAATGCTTTGTAACAAGGACAGATAATTCGGCACTTAAATATTTGAATTCGGTCAAAAACATTAGTGGGAAATTGGGGCGTTGGAACCTTCTCTTGAGTTCTTATACTTATCGTGTGGAACATATAAAGGGGAAGAAGAACATTGTGGCTGACAGACTGAGTCGTATAGAACTACCCGTAAACGACAAAGAAATCGAAGAGACGTTAGACAATATAGTGGGTAATATTAATGCTTTTCCAGACAAAGACAGTGACTGTGAAGATTTGGAACCAAGATCGAATGCAGTATAAGAAATTACTCTCGATACTGCTACCTCAGAGAACGTTGATGATGACAATACAGCTTCAGATACGAATGACGATGACACATTGGCATTGTATAATATGCCTGACTTGCAAGCTGCTTGTACTGATTGCAGAGAGATAATAAATTACTTGTGTTTTTGGTATTTTGCCACGAGACGATGCAGCTGCAAGAAAAGTCACTCTTCAGGCTGAAAGATATACTGTGCTTGACAATATATTGTACCATCTTGACTTACCACGACAGAAAAAGCGTTTAACGAGTAAGCCTGTAACGCAACAACTTGTAGTTCCACGTAATTTACGTGAGTTGTTATTGCGATCATATCACGACGATCGTTCTCATACAGGACCGGAGAAAACATATAATACGCTCAGACAAAAGTTTTATTGGCCAAAACTTTACACAGACGTATTTGAGTGGTGTAAAACTTGTTCTCAGTGTCAGACCGGAAAAGGGGGTGTTCTATTTTAAGCACCTCTTAAATTTCTAAGTACACCTTCCACTATTTTTGATTGTTGGCATATTGATTTTTTACAACTTACCGAGGCCAAAGAATATAATTATGTGCTAGTTTGTGTAAAAAGTCTATCACTTTGGAGTGTACTCTTGCCTGCCAAGACAACGTCTGCAGAGGAAACGGCGAGGCTCCTTCATGACATCATTTTTATAGTATACGGTTGCCGAACGCTAATCTGAAACAGGGGAGCCTCGTTTCGTTCCAAGCTAGTAAAAAGTTTATGTATAATGTTGGGCGTAAGTCAAGTTTCTACTTCCAGCAGGCACCCGCAGTCAAATTCCAAATGCGAAGCATACAACAAAAACATCTTGAATAGTTTGAGGACACGCTGTGGGTCAGTAGATAATTGGCCAAGTCTTTTGCCGGAGACTGGGCACGCGTTTCGAACATCAGTTTTGAAACAGATAGGTTGTAGTCCGTTCGAGTTCGTGTTCGGTCAGAAACCACGTTTGCCAATTGATGAGACATTATTACCGCCGACGTCTCTGCCCACAAACGCGAAAAATTATTACGAAAAGATGAAACCAAAATTACGCATTTTGCGCGAGACGGTTAGACAAAACCAAATTGAAGCGCACAAACAGACTGCTAAAACGCATGATGCAAAATATACTGTGAGAAAACCTAAATTTTGTGTCGGAGACAAGAGTTTATTTATTAGAAAATTCTAAGTCAAAGATAAAACACGCACATAAAATGTTGAAAAAGTTTCAAGGTTTTTATTTGATATTGGAAAGTTATCCCGACTTCAGAACTTTTAAAATCCAACACTGTAAAACTAAAAAGGTGCATCCATCGTTAATACATTCTGACAGATTACGTCTGTGTGTCCATAATCGTGAAAAAATGTATAGTAGACATTTTGTGCTTAGTACGGAAGTGGAGAGTAAACTTAAGTACGACCGACAAACTCGTGTAGCAGACGGTGAGAATTCTGCAATGCGTGAGCGAACGCGCAACGAAAACCAGCTCGCTAGCGAGTCAGACGGCAAAACCGACCGCTCGTTTAACCAGATAATCGGCAGCCAGACAGCTGGCCGCCATTCATCACACCGACGGCTTCTCAGCAGGCAAAGAGAAGGGGTAACTGAAGAGATAGGTACTACGCTTACGAGTCAGTCGGCGCCTGAACGGTCGACTGCGATTTCGGCTTCTGCGCAGCAAAACATTGGCAACGACGGAGCGAATGCTGCAGCTGAGCAAAGAAAGACTTTCCGTACAAGAATAATTTTTCCGACGAATAGGCCTAGACAGTCGACAGGCAGTGATAGGCCTATTGCAACGCGCAGCAGCAGCAGTGATGTAGCTAATAGTTCACAGGCTACAGCTTCTGAAGATGCACCGTTGGACAACACAGTTGAGTCTAGGCAACAAGCAGGACTAGGAAACGGCTGGTTCTCTATACAAAAGATTTTAAAGCACCTGAAGCGCGGAAATAGAATGTTTTATCAAATGTTGTGAAACGACGATTCGACAAGCTGGAAGCCAGAAAAAGACGTGAGTAAGTACGCCATCGATGGTTATTGGATTGAGAAGAATAACCGTTCTTAGTCTAAAAAGCGTAGAAGAAGAATGTAGTGCTTATTAGTGCTAATTGAACCTGCAAAGCTTTCTTGTTTTGTTTCTTATTTATACATTTCGATTTTCAAAATTCCGTGGACAAATATTGGGATAAAATTTTATTTATTTATTTTTGCTTGTGCAGGGTTCGAAAAGCACTCTCATAAATGGTTCCTACTTCTGTTTTGTCTTATATGGACGTCGCCGGCCGTCCATACGACAATAACTGAAGAAGATGGACAAGATGCCATCATAGCCAGATTGAATTACGGTACAATCTTTAAGCACGTTGACACCTTAGACGTGTGTACTGATACGTGGATGCAGACATTTTTAATTAAAATGCTTGTAGTTTGGAACTTCACGATTACACGTGTGAATGTGAACTGTTATACAATGCAACCAATTAGAGGATGTGATCGCGTCATTCACCTTGTGCAATACTTGTACAATGCAAGCACCAAGGCAATTGACAAGCTTAATCATACTTTGGATTCAGTACACAAATTGATTAGTCATTTTTCAGTTGAAGACATCTCGCCTAACAACCGTTCTAGAGTGGAACGAGGCTTATTGAACTTTGTTGGCAAACTAAGCCATTCTCTGCTTGGCACGGCAAGGGACAAAGATATTGCGCAATTACATGCGGCTATGAAACACTTTGCAGAAAATCAGAACACAATGACATCCGCTTGGCGTCAGAGCCAAAACAGACTTGCTAGTTTTACCGAGACTTTTAATCATCGATTAGATCATATGACAAACTTGCTTCACATACAACGACAGACAGCGACGGAGCTTTATAGACAAGTCAGACATGAGACTTCTGCGTTAAGTGAGGCCAACTCGATTTTGATTATTTTGATTTTATTTTAGTTTTGATTATTTAAGACCTTGTACTGGAGTCGTTTTATCAAGCAGTTCAATCGCTTAGTAATGGTGTATTAAGTCCGGAACTAATATCGCCGGAACACTTTGAGCACGTGCTGATTTAGATACAAAAACGAATTACAATCTTGACCTCCGGAAAACTTAAAATTTTACGCAAAAAGGTCACACACTACTATCGCATGCATGATTTTATCGCGAATTGACGACATGACGACTTGTTTGTTCATATTCCAGTACCATTAGGTCCACTAGCAAAAACTTTAATCCTATATGAAATACATACATTGCCAGTGCCAGTTCCAAACTCAAAACACTTTACAATTGCCACCAACGTACCTAAATTCGTTGCATACAATCCTGACTCAAAATATTTTTTTGGAATTTCAGTCAAAACTCCCCATCACGATGTTTAAATTGTTATATTTGAACCAGACACAGTCAGTTCTGCAGTATGTCAACAAAAGTTTTTGTGTCATATTCTTACTTTGTGACAATTTATCAGGAATACACGAAAACTGTCAATTTGCTGTCGTAACGAATTCACTACAGCCAGATATTTTTGTGCTTGACAGTAAACATGTTTTGTTGACAAACATCAGCGATGCAATACTAAATTGCCCAGATTATCAGAAACGCAATGTGACTTGTGTTGGTTTTTGTAAAGTCAGCATACCATGCCGATGTTTGCTGACGTCTGCTAATTTTTATTTACCAGCGCGCATTGAGGACTGTCACAAAGATCAAACGACAGTGACTGTTCTGCACACGTTAAACTTAGCTTTTTTTAAGCATTTTTTTTGACAACACTTAGTTGGCTGACATTTATGGAGACACTTTGCTGACTGATCCTCTCGATGTAAAAACACCTCGTTTAAAAATCCTTGAAGCAAACTACTCACATGAACTGGAAATTGATAAACGCGCACGATTAGACTTAGCTAGACTGGTAAACTTGACAAAACAGGATAAAGAAGCGTATCCATCGCTAGCACACTCAATGGTTGATGACTAGAAGGACTTCTTAAGTGGTTCTTACGACTGGTCTATCCCACTGTTTAGTTGGCGTTTTTGGATTTTGATTATTTTAGGCCTACTTGTTGGAAAAAGTTTTGGATTTTCTTTGTTGCTCAATCAGAAATTGCGCACTTTGACCGCTACTGTCGCTACTTTGTCACTACCAAGTCGCACGCATGCATTACCAACAGCTCTTAATTACTTTTCGTCGACTACACCGACAGACATTTCACCATCAATTTTTGTCTTTGAAACACAACACGTTGACTGGATTCTCAATATATCAGTCATCATTTTGCTTTGCATTATTACAATCGTGACAATCACCAAATTTTCTCGCTGTTATAAGAAGCATCGTTATGAATTTCAGTTGTACGTGCACATCGGTTTTCAAAATGAATCAGTTCAAATTCATGTGAAAAATTTTAAATTACACCCGGAACATTACGAGTTTCGTGCTACAAAATACGTTGACTCACTGCATATATCAGGTTATTTAATGCCACAGTTGATCATCATTTGGCCGAGTATTTGTATTAGTTCGATAATGACTAATAAACAGTATCAATTGCCAAATTCTGTTCCATTAACGTGAACACAGGCAAGATTTTTGCCTTCATCATTATTATCATTAGCATTTATTTTAATTTAACGTTCGTCGTTATCGAACAGAGTTACTGTGCTTTTTGAGCTGTGTGGCTTGTTAGTTACGTTGTTCTGATGTAGCACACGGGTCGACTACGAAGTTGGCTATCTACTGTACGCCTACAGCACTCTGTTCGACGCTGCTCTCCTACTGTTGACATTACAACGCTGTGTCGACAGCTGGCGTACCATTGACAATTCGTTATTTTTCGCCACTCCGGACGTCGCACCGTGGCTACGTTTTGCCTTTTATTCATGCTGCATATGTAACCTGTCGCAGACAAACTGAAACTGTTTACTGCATACATTGTTCACATCGTTATAGAACTCTTTTCGCTACTCCGACTTAGTTTATTTTTTTGCTTAATAAGTACACCACTTAGCGGACATTATTCACCTTCATGAACTGGACACTACTTTTCTTACTTAGGTATGGCATAGTTACATTTCTTGGATACAAAGTGGTCCTTCGCATATTTGTTTCCCTTTATTTTCGCGGACGAAAATCTTTTAAAGACGGGGTGATTGGAAGACAGCTAAATTGCTGCTTGGGGTTATCGTGAGTACATTTGGCTAGGACTAGGCTCAGAGTGGAAAAACAACAACACGGACGGCCGCATTTAGATCAAGTTCGAGGATACTGCGTCTATTGCGCAGCGGCTAAACTATTCCTGGGTTTTCTGTGGCTAAGCTGCTTCGTAGGTTTTACGATTGGCTGAAAGCTCTGTGGCCAGGAATTGTCCGACAGTTCGACGTATCGCCAAAACAGGAGTTCTGTTAGCCAGGACAGTTTTAGCTTGGCTACAGGAATTTTGTTGATATCCGCCTCCTTAGCCCACAGCTTAGACCTCGGACCACTCAGATGACATTGAGCAGCGGTGTGGGGCAACCCTGCAGGAGTTAAGCCACGTTGCCCTAGATAGGCAGCGGTGGGCAGCGATAGTAACAATGGCGTCAGACACCAACGGGCATTGAGCCCACGGTTGTCGATGATGATGATGATGATGACCCTATACATCGCTGAGTGCTTGTTTTTTGCTTTACTGACGTGATGGATTCCCCTCTACGTACCAGTTTGGCGTATTTTCTTGAACAGCGTTAGTTAACACCGCTATGGGCCTCGCACTTACTAGTCATATGCTAGCGCACATAACAGTTTTGATCGGAAGACCGTTTCAATATGCTTGCGTAGATGAATTGCTTTTTATGATTGGTCCGAATCGCTGTTAGGGAAACACGACTGGACATTGGTTGGACGGCGGGCGTTCAGATTCGTTTAATTTCCCGAAGCAGATATATCGTATCGTTATTATGTTATTGTGTAGATTAGATCGCCAATAACAAATTTTTTCAAAACAAAAATGTTGCTATAAAATGTACCATACCTCAAAATTCATAGGATAACAGTTCCAGGCACCAGGAATTGCGCTTTAAGCTAAAAGTATTAGGCCACAAAATTATTAATGACTCACAAAGTCACACTTGACTCAAATCTTAGTTAATTTCAGTTTTGCCTTTGATTTCGTTTAGATAGACCAAATATCTTTTAGTTATAACCCGGCGCAGGCTGGAGCATATTTTAGTTGGGGAAATAGGCGAACCCCCCGGGAGTGGTCCATTTCTCTGTAGCCTATATGAGGCCATAGGCCGTCCAACGGTCATGGCCAGCCCTGGGCACACTGAGAGGTCGCAACGAAGGGGGGCCTAAGCAGGCAGTTCCAGCGGCGATCTCAGTTGCCCACGGTTTTTTCTTCCTTACTTTCCTACAATTTCCATCTACTCTTTCGTTTCTATAATTGCTTGGCCATAATCTTACCTTTTAGCTTCCAATGAAATTGCCTGTGATGTCCAGTGCTGAACATACGTGGACATGCCTGCTCACAGACCTGACCCATTGGCTTATATTCGTTACTTTATGTTAGCTTTTTATTTATTAATATTAAAAAATCCTTGTTCCCTTTTAGTTAACCATAGCTAGGATCTTGACGTGCAGAGGGCAGTCATGGTCCTAGTTTGCTGTTTTATCACAACGAATCGATTTTGTCCTCCCGAAGTGGTCTCGTGGACAGACAAGTTACGAAACTACGTAAACGTTCGTGAGTCATTGGTACAGATATTATATTACATTTAAAGTATTACAAATAACGTATAGTTTATTATTGGAAGACAGTTAACTGTAGCGTGTAATTGAAATCCTATCAGTTGTAGGCAGGTTGTGAGCGTATTGCCACGGTGCTGGAACCATGTAGCCGACGCATAGTGCGTTACCTCTGTATGTGGTCTATTTCCAGACCGGAAATGGCTACGTATGACGTCAGTTTCCACTAGGCCAAGGTTGTGTGCCTTATGGGGTCGTTACTCGGGTCGCGGATGTCATCTAGTTGGGCGCGTAGCGTTTTATGTAGTTGATCCTAAGTCCGAGATCTCGACCACAGCGGTACATAACGTTGGTAAACGTTTGTAAGGCTATAATCCCATTTTATTAAAAAATTCCGTATCTCTCACTTCGTTTGAATACTTTAGCGAACTCTTTATCTCGTTGGCCGACGGGCAAAACCGTCGGAAAATTGCATTACAAATACGCATAAAGCCTTAATATAAATATGTATGAGTATACGTAACGTAGTCGCCTTATTACCTAAGCCTTATTACCTAAGCGCATAGGTCTGGCGTGGTACCTCCACGCTAAGTCCTTGTATTGTGCTAGTTTCTACTTTCTAAATCGCGTAATTACCGTAGTTGCCACCCAAGGTATAAAGGGACGTCTATAAAAGTCCTACTACGCATCAAAATAGAGATTTGTACTATATTACACTCAGATGCCTTCATGGACTCTTTTTTACTAATTGCCGTAGGCGTATTTTTATGATTAACCATGACAAAACGATATCTCATACCTAGGATTCAATAGGCGTAATACGCCCAAAAATTTCACCCCATACGCCCAAATTTTACTATCGTTTCTTAGTGCGTTTATTTGTTTATAATAACTTATAATTGGGGCCCCTGGCAATAGATCTGGGCCCATTGGCGTATTTGGGATTTTAGAAAGGGTTTGGCGATCGAATTATAGAATTTTAAAAATTGAGGGATTTGAAGGGAGACCCCCTGTTAGTGGGAGGGCAGAAGCCTCTCACCGTTTATAGGATAGGCCTATGGCTGTTTATAGTTTGAGAGTTCCCGTTAAAAATTGCGGCCAAATCGCTGCAGACGGTCGATGTTGACAGCCTGCAGGAAGTCGCCGGGGACCTATAATTCTCCAAGGTCATTTAAGGCTAATGGTTTTTATGCCATTTAAAAGCTAGTATGCGACTTTCTGTGGGTGGCCAATGAAGACCTAGACCCTATCTTGCACTGTTTAACCCCAGTACATTTGTGATGGGCAGACACACAGACAGATTGACAAACAGACAATTGTGTCATTTTTGCCTGATTATTCTTATAGGCCTACTGCATGCCTTGTAAATTTTGTACACCGATTTCCAGAGATTTTCTTAGCTTGAAAATTATAACGTCTTGAACATTCAGGTCTATCTAAAACTGCGTTTGCTATTAGTTTCCGCCGGCTGTTAAGCCTTTTTCTGTCAGTTCACACACTTGATTACACACAGGCCGAGAAAATCGATTCGATTTGCGATACTGACTGGCACTTTTACAGCCGTTGTCAGCGGTCAGGCCAGAAGTTGCATTTATGTCACGCTTATACGGCCCCCATCGTGAAATTTTACCCCCACCCTAATAGCATTAACATTTCTTACATTTTTCCGTACGACTGTTTTATTTATTTGTTATATATTATTAACATGCTTTAGCTAATTTAATGCGAAATGTTATGTTTTGCCGTATTTCGTTTGAATGTGTAAAACTTGTACAGCCCTGTCACTAAATGTTCATCATCATCGTCATCATCGACAACCGTGGGCTCAATGCCCGTTGGTGTCTGACGCCATTGTTACTATCGCTGCCCACCGCTGCCTATCTAGGGCAACGTGGCTTAACTCCTGCAGGG
>Ga0209367_1002845_pt1 | contig 23161 bp, 10 predicted proteins | sample WorMetLIZISLAND2_FD_187412 | JGI IMG/M metagenome (GOLD analysis project Ga0209367, IMG submission 187412) | Marine gutless worms symbiont microbial communities from Max Planck institute for Marine Microbiology, Germany - Olavius geniculatus... ... | reverse complement strand
TCTCTCTTCAGGACCTCCGGTGGTCCTATCCCTTCGATCCCCAAACTCTTCTCTCTCTTCCTCTTCTTCCTACATTCCTACCGCACACAGCGTTTTTTCCCGGGCGCTCTGAGTGACTGCGCGACTCATGCAAGCTCCTCCCCCCTCAGGGCTTCCCGGCTAGAGTGGGCGTCGCCCTCCCATGCTCGCGACGACGTCGCGTCTCTAGCAGCAAGATAACTAATAAAAATAAATGTATATTTTCCCACGGTCCTACCATTATTATTTTCCCGTTACAGTACTAGTCGTTATTTTATTGCAATTCACATTGTCTTACCATGTGAGCGTAGCAAAAAATAAAGATATTTTGATTATTTTTGGCACCAGGTCAACCAAAACGATATAAATTATGTTGGCTTAGGGCTGGTTGGATCTTTTAGTTAACTGACCAGTTAGTAAACCGTCTGTTAATTGTAACTTGCTAGTTATTTTTGTGTGCATTTCTGAACAAAACCTTGACTGGCTGTTACTGTTAGCTAACTGAATGGTGAGCTATAGTTGCTTAGCAACAATGCGCACAGCGCTAATCATTTTCGCTTAGCACAGGTGGGCATCATGAATATTAATGAGCGCAAGTGCTCGTCAGCCATCCCACGAGCCATTTAAGCTATTGCAGACAGCCATTTGTCCATTCATGAATGGATTTTTGTAGTAAAATTTGTAGCAGCAAACATCTTCTCGAGCGTTTTGAAGACATTATTATACGGTAAAATCTGTCTATATTATCACATTCTTTAATTAACTGCTTGCAAAATGGTACAAAAGTTACGATAAATACGATAACTACGATCAACGGTTAGCTAATTGGCCGATTTCGGCCAGTTAAAATTTTTGGCTGTTATAACCATTGGTTAGTGCAACGGGAAACGCGAGTTATGCAAATCTGTCAGTTAACGCTAACTTGACTGGCCAGTTAAGATCCAGAAACCGGCCCTTAGTGCTGACTTATTGTGCAGCCGTCGTTTAGAGTTGCACAATTTACCAGTAATGCAAACTGTGATTTTGGACTTTTTGAACAGAAAATTGGCACACCAGTTCTCCTGCCCTGGGTAATGTTCACACAAATTTTGATTCTTTTGCCCATTTTAGTTTTTTTTTAGTTATGATCCCATACATGGCAAACAGACCGACAGACAGTCAGGCAAGGCTCGTGATGATGCGATTGCTGATGCTGGGAAAGGCCGACCTTACGCCGGTGTCCAAAGGCCAGCAAATGTGAACATTATTTTTTGCTATGTTTTCACTATGTTTTACTATGCTTTTTTACTTATTTACCTAACTTCACATCCGACGTAACTTTTTGAAGGACACAACAGACAGATAAACAGAACCATGTAGCAAAGGTGCAATCGTTTGTATAGGATGCCTCCACATTACCACAGACAGCAGCACCAGTGGACTTTAGCACTGCGAAAACAGTTATTCGTAATCACTGTGCCTGCAAATGGAGTAGGATGGCCAAGCCAGCAGTACCCCATGCCACATATGTGAACAGAGATCAGGAAAAGGAATTTACACCTTCGCAAAGGACTCTGCTTTTACGCCTCTGTACAGGAGGGCACACCCCATAGTTGGCATGGTACCGCATCAGAATAACGAGGAACCGGCCACGTGTCAGCGATGTGGTCAGGCGGAGGAGACGCTGGTACACCTAATAACTGAATGTCTGGTATTGGAAGATGCACACAGCCACCACTTTGATGAGGATAATCCCACCACTTTTCTGTTCAACGAACCCAAAGTAGCACTCAGTTATCTGACGGACGCTGGCCCCACCGAAGCCGGTTGCATATGATCCTTGATTGAGCGCCAGAAGAAAACAACAACAACAACACAACAACCGTTTGTATGGGCGGCCAAAAAATGAATGATCTATATGCAGTATTAGATGGCAGTACCTGAGCATAAGTTGTTACATGATGTTGTGTTGTTGACTTACTTCATACAGAGTCTGATGCTGAACCTCCTCTAAGTGCTGGCGGACCAGTCACAAAGAGGAAGAAAATAATCAGGAAAGCAAAGAAGAAAAAGAAGAAAAAAGAAAGGTTAGTAAACATTGTAGAAAGTTCCCCATCCTTGTGTTAGTTTTCTTGTTCATTTTTAATGTGTGTTTGTTGTGATATTCTCACCATTGGAGCATCACCTGCCATATGGGATTATGAGCATCCCAGTGCAGGTGAACATGTTATGCCTTTACCGCAGCCAAGCAGGTTGGTACTTGATTTTTCTCTCTTGAGTTTACCTGGGTGGTTGGTTTTATACTGAGATGGTTTACCTGTCTAGAGACGTTCACCCATTCTGACATTAACCGACTGGAAATTGAACCAGTGACCTCTTGATCATAAGTCCAACACTCTACCTCTCTGCCATCATGCCACCACGTTAGTCCACAGACCGTCAAATGTTGCTGGGTGATTTAATGTTAGGAAATTTATCTGTCAGATAATTTATTTAGTCAAACTGTACCAGATGATTTTCGAACAATGCTAACATTTTCTCCCCGTGATGATGTACGATGCTTGTGCATGCAGCGACGTATTGCAAGCATGGAGCGACAGTAACTCGGCGGACGATGATATTGCAAGCATGAAGGAAACAATGAAAAGTCTGCTCAATGCTTCCACTGATGGTGATGATTCAACTGTATTTATGTTGTTCTTTTCTGTTGTCCAGCGGATTTTGTACAGACAGTTGTGATAGAAGAATGTGTTGTAATTTCATCATTGTTTGATTGTTTTTGCTGAAAGTTGAGTTACTGCTACAGATGCGTAATTTTTTCCCTGTTAGCAGCATAGACAGAGATCTTGATGCAGTTCAAGCCTTGAGCATTTGGCTAGTTTGAATTTATTTACCGGATTCCTGTATGAAGCAGACAGTGAGAGTTTCTTGATGTTAAGTTACATCATTTTGACACAATACAGCAGTGTGACTGACTCATTAAGTAAACATTTACGCGACATGTGCGACATTTTCCTAAGTTTTTTAACTTTTGGAAAGCGTTATATTTGGGCTTCTGAGGTGAAATTGGCACACCAGTTAGTTAGCCCTACCCGGGGGAATGTGTGCATTAACTTTGGGGAGTTAGGATCTTGTAACATGACAGACAGACAAACGGATGGGTGGACTGCAGCGTTTGAGTCCTTGGGCCTTAGATATGTGCCCCCTACCTTGCCTCCATATTCCCTCACGGGCAGTTTGAGGGAGTAGGGGTTGAGTTGCCGGGTTTTTTCCCCTGCTGATTTTGCCGAGACCCTCAGCTTAGCGCACCATGTAGTGCTTCATTGCGGAAAACTCCCACGCATAGGGTGGGGTGCTTCTTGTCATTTCTAAATGGCGATCACTCACTGATGACGACACGAAGGATCTCCAATTCTCCATAGTAATCATCGTGCATTGTGTGATGTACAGAGAAACCGGCAGGCAACAGCATTAGCACTATCAGCATCACTTTGCCAACAATCACTGGTGATGTACCGCACCAAGACAAATCAACTACAACTGCAGCAGACCTCACCATTGTCTCCATCTTGTCTGGTCAGTAGTCTTAGCCTGGTAGTAGTAGTAGTGGCGGTTACACTGTGATCGGAAATCTGTCGACATCGACGGCTCAGTCCACCAGTGATAGTGGCATTGGCAGTAGCAGTAAGCGTAGTAGTATACTGGTATAACAAGTAGGTTGGAAAGAACGCCGAGTGCATGCCTGTGTATCTGTCTTTGTGTCCAATGTTAAGACGAGGGTGAAGACGACTATTTTGAAGATGGTGATCTGTTTTCTCGGCTTGAAGAAATCCGAGCTCATCTGGAGGAAAAGCTTGGACTGGATATGCTTATGAAGGCCTACAAGGCGGTCCAGGTTTGTGTCATTAGCACTTGTTTTGTACACTGTGTTCAGAAAAAAACACCCACACGTTTTCTTTTATATCTCCGTGGAATATGTTCAAATTTCTCCAAAATTTTCAGGGAATGCTTAGGAGGAAACAAGCATTCTACTCATGAAAAAGTTAGATATTTTTTGCTACTGGTGATGTCATGCTGACGTCATATTTTTGTGCTTGTAAATTATGGGTTTTAACGTTAAAAACAGACATTGGTTAAATGTTAAAACACACCAATTGGTCATTGTGCTGACTGAACTCAAAAATATTTTAATCCGTCACACGATATTCCACCGTGAACTGTTTTCGTCATTTATCTTATTGGCTGAGTGTGAGATCCTCAACTTTGCTGATGTTGGCAGGCATACGTGCACTGCGTCTCTGCGTGCATGACCACTTGCCAACTATCAGTCAAACGGCTTGATACAGCCAGTCATGTCGATGTTTTTATTTAAACATTTTATTTTATCAACATTCAATTGTCTGTGTATTGTCTGAAAATATTTTTCACAAACTTGCTGCTCCATAACCCTTGCTGACTCTTAAACATTTTATCAAAGGTTTGTCTTCAATAGTAAAACCTATAGTTTACAAACACGGAAATATGACATCAGCATGACGTCGCCGGTAGCAAAAAATATCTAACTTTTTACCAGTCAAATACTTGCTTTTTGTTTTCTCCTAAACATTTCCTGAAAATTTTGTGGAAATTTGAACATTTTCCACAAAGATATAAAAAATGTGAGTGGGTATTTTTTTCTGAACACAATGTAGATTCATAGGCCTATGTGGACATTGCTATAGAATATGCATACCGGTAGTGCTAGTCACGATGTGCTTGGAAATAGGTATTATAGAATTACGCGATTGTATATGTACACAATTTTGCTTAGGCAGCCTTTGTAATAATCATACGAAATGCAACTTTTCTGTTGATTTGCAAACAGTTTGGTGATAGATTGACAGCTAACTAGCCGAAATTTGCCAATTAACATATGGCTGTCATTTAACCACCAGATGGTCATAACAGGAACATGTTTTAAGTTAAACTGAGAAAGCAGCTGGATATCAGCTGACTTGACCTGACCTATATTAGCTTGGTTAACTAGCCGGTTAAGAACCAGAAAACGGCTGTGAGGGCCGGTTTCTGGATCTTTTAGTTAACTGATCAGTTAGTAAACTGTTTGTTTATTGTAGCTCACTAGTTAAGTTTGTTCGCGTTTCTGAACAAAACCTTGACTAGCCGTTAGCTGACTGAATGGTAAACTATAGTTGCTTAGCGCTAATCATTTCCGCCTAGCGCAGGCGAGCGTCATGAATATTAATGAGTGCAAGCGCTTGTCAGCCAGCCCACGAGCCAGCCAAGCTATTGCGGACAGCCATTTTGTCCATTCATGAATAAATTTTGTAGTAAAATTTGTAGCAGCAAACGTCTCCTCGTGCGTTTTGAAGACATTGCTATACGGTAAAAATCGTTTTATAGTATCACATTCTTCAATTAACTGCTTGCAAAATGGTACAAAATTTGTGTTAAATATGACAACTATGATTGATGGTTAGCTAACTGGCCAATTTTGGCCAGTTAAATTTTTGGCCATTTTGACCGTTGGTTAGTGCAACGGGAAACGCGAGTTACGCAAATCTGTCAGTTAACATTAACTTGACCGGCCAGTTAAGATCCAGAAACCCGCCTTGGGTAACCAAATAAGTTAAAACCTGACTAAGCAAACATGCTGCCAGCAGTATACTTTTTCCAGTTGACAAGCTGGTATGCAAGAATGCAATCCAGTAAGCCTCTAGCATTAAATCCATGTGTATAGGGTATTACACTCTGTGTGTGGTCTTGTCCAGTCACTGTGTGTAGTATTTGTTGATGACAGAGTCTACAGGATGATGAAGACGACAACATGGAGGAAGGCATCAAACTCATCACTAACATTCTGGGTCCTGACAACGTTTATCTCTACCCAAACATTCTGCAGCTCGTTATGGCTGATGGTGCTTACACTGAAGGTAGAGATCTTTGTATCATACGATATTGCAATAGTTGATACGGCACTGCTTACATAAGTAAGAATTGTGACCAGAAGCACTTTACAATCCCCAAAGTGGCAGCTGATTGGCTTGAGCTAATAGAATCTCAGCACGCTATGTGGCCATCACTCGACCGTGTTATTGAACAGTTGGACCCGCAGTTTGCAGCTAGCAGACATACCACTGCCCCAGTCACTCAAGGCCTTCACACTTTAGCCACAAGCTACTACTCATTTCCCATCTTGCGGAGGATAGGAAGCTGAGTTGACGACCTGAGCATGCAGTGAATTACCAACTTGATCAAGGTTGCTTGCAAATGATCCGTGATGAAGTTCAAACTGTGGCTTGAAAGTTGTGGGTCTGAACCAGTAGACCACTTAACACCTAGGCCCTTAAGATGTGGATTATGATTAGCTCATTGTGACTAGCTGTTGAATTACATAAAGCCTCACAGTAGAAACGGCGAGTTCTGTGCTCCAGTAGCCCCTGTGGCCAGGACTGCTAGTATACTGACCCAGTTGGTTAAAAGGCGCTGGCTGTTAACTTGAGCCGGCCATCCGGCCGACCTGGGCTGTATGCTAGCTTAATTGGGCGTAGCACTGCGGTGGGTGACTGTCTGCGGGCAGGTGTGCCATTGCGCCGGCTCCGCCCTCACCGGCTCAAAGCGCTGTAAAGGGGATGAGCTCCCACGCAACGGACCTCGGTCTATGCGGTCTATGCGGAATCTTCTTCTTCTTCTTCTTCTAACTATCACAGGCTGCATGGTAGCGCAGCACTGTTGTAAGGGTGACCAGCCATTTCAATGGGAGACTCCAAAATTTGACCCCCCCCGGTATATCCCAAACCCCTTTATTTTTCCACACCAAAATTGGCACAGATGATTACGTCTGGCAGAAGAACTTTGCTGACTGTGTAATGGTAAAGTTTGAATTATTAAATTGTGATCTGTGCTGTTTTATATCTACAACCACGATGTCACCCTTACACTGTATGTAAACTGAACAGTTTTCTACATAAATATACTGTAATGGTACTTTAAAACCACTGCAATTGAAGCTGAGTAGTTTCATGTGCAGTTTTGCAATTATAGTACTAATGTGACGCTGGCTGGCCAAGCTACTGCATCTAAAATATTTTTGTAAATACTTGAACGGCGAAAACAAATTTAAATTCCAGCAGTGTCCAAAATCCACCTGAACTGTTTAAAGTGCAAAAAACTAAAGGATAGTTGTAATGAACACTAAGATTTAATATTTTATGCATTTCAAAGTAAAGTGATAACTTAATAAAATACAATGGCAATTTTTGAGTACCAGCAACAACTGCAAGTGCATATAGCGATTTTCTGGACACAGAACTGAAAGCAACTTTTGTCAAAGCTTGTGATTTTGAAAGTCGTACTGTGTATGTGTTAATCAACATGCTCTGTGCGTGCATATTACTGTGGCGTCGTGGTTAAAAAATGTTGATCGGTGGATCTGCAAATTTTAGACAGAAGAGATAGTGGATGCTCAAAATTGCCATTTTTGCCACTAAATTACTCCAACATGGGATATTTCCAGCCCCAAGTGTTGAGTATTTGAAAGAAAATTTTCATATAGGCTAAAATTTAGGGAGAGCACAGTATCTCCCTGCCCTCCATGCCACGAAGCCACAGACTACAGTAAACTTACATTTGAGACGAGCAGTTGATGTGTGTGCAGGCAATGAATGAGCGAATTGTACTGCAGTAAACTATGAACAGTCACCACTCGTGTCTGCATCCCGGTGTAGTCACCTCATTACGTACTGCTGAGTCTCCGTGTCATAGCATACACAACACTTGATGACGTTGGCACAGTAATTGATGACGTCACCAGGCTGCGTGCAGTAGTCGGTGATGTCACATTAATGCATAGCAACTGAAAAATCAAGCTAACTGTGGTGGGTGTAGTTGTGCTATCATGGGTGCGTCACATGGAAATATTGCCCAGGAGTGGGTCATTTTGGAGGGCAATATTGTTTAAACCTGTAAAAATAATGCTTTGTTAGTGAATAGCTCGTTTTATTGTATTGATTTGGACCAATAGCTTCCACGTATTTTATTATAAGTTATTATACGTATAGTGACTGGTGTAGAGGTCATCACTGAAAATTTTTTCCCACGAAATTCGTAAAATGTTGCCCGAGGTCGAAGACCGACGGCAACATTTTACGAACTGAAGGGAAAAAATTTTCGATGATGATCAATGACGCCAGTCACTATTTGTTTTGTTATACTTTAAATCATTTTAATGTTTTAATGTAAACAACATAGTGCCCTCCATTAGTGCCCTCCGTGGAGGGCACCATGACACGTCCATATTCCCCATACGGCACCGTGTGACTGTATTTGTGAACATCACGTGATGTGATTTGTACCAATCGCGTAACGCAGGTATTTTGCGTTGAGGTATAACAAAACAGTGTGTATAATATGTACATTAAGTCCTTCCATAAATGTTTCTTCTAGCATTTAGCTGACCGTATTATGTGGGCGCTCTTAGACAGTGTATAAATTTTATTTTGCAGTTGTTAGTTTGCTTACTAAAACTGTTTGCGTATGGTTTGTTTAGTTCTCAGAGGTACTATTCAATGTGTAACATTAAACAACATCTCACGAAATAAATTAAAAATAATTTTTTGCCCTCGATCCTTACTTTTTTACCACCTGCAACCAGAGAGGCCTTACAGTAATTTGTTACCCAGGCTATACTGAGTTTATTTATTGGAGTTGAGTTTAGGCATGAATGGCCTTTGAGAATTATTTGGATGCGTCGCATGCTTGTCATGTCATCGTCGAATGCCAATCATGCTAGTCAAGTGACAGACACTTTGTGAGTTGTCGTCCCAATGAAGCAGGACACGAAGCTGCTAAAAACGGGCTTAAAATAGTGTCTTCAATGGCTTGGTGACACAACGGCTAAGACGCTGGACTTACCAAAGTCAACTCAGCCTCCTATCCCTCCAGATCGACGCTCCGTAGAGTTGACACGGGTTCCCACATAAACAGCCATACAAGCCTTTTTTATTTTAACCAGTTAAGTTATGGGGTGTTTACACGATCCAGCAAACGTCCAGCAAATGTATTCAAAATACACGTGCTAATGCTGGACGTTTGCTGGACGTTTGCTGGATCGTGTAAACACCCTATTAAGTAAGGCTTGCAGCTAGCTAGATGCAGTGTTTTGATGTATACGTACAGAATTTGTTTGGAAACCCTTAAGTTTTTCATTGGCTTTTGAGTGCTGCGGTGAAAGTAGTTGCTTCTGTTGATGACACAGTTGGTGTAAGAACATGCTGTCATTCGAAATGTGCTTAGAGAATCTTGTGTAACACCAATGTATATCTTGTGTATAGCCTAATGACTGCCCTTCCGCTTTGCGTGTGCACCTTGATGTGATATTTTATGCATCTGTTTTTATTACGTTGACAGTTATTTTTCTTCCACAGTGTTCTCTGTGATCTGTGTATAATGTTAGTAATATGTACGCCGTACGGAGTTACACAATTCGTCGTTACATAGACATTTTGTGGCTGGTTATACGGCCTTATTCCGCCACATTACTGGTCTTGCCAGTCCGTCTGTCCGTCCGTTTGTCTGTCTGTCTGTCTGTCTATCTCGTACGGGCTCTTAACTGGGAAAAAGGCGTCAGAAACCATACTCGTAAACTGATGCGAACGTTGCTTAGGGCAGTGTGCCAACCAATTTTCAGTTTTTTTTAAATGTTGTGGACGTTTAATGTTATATAGTTAAAGAATACAGTAGTGCAGTGGGCAAGTATGTATTATCTGGGCGGATGACCGCATATTATATCGGCACTGGGCTATTATTTGCTCTGGTACATTGCGTAAGAACGTTAACGACATTTTTCGCTGGCAATGAATACGTAGCGTTGGCCAGTTGGTAGAATTTTGATTGCACAATAAAATGTACACTCGTTATAATTATTTATTGTACATAGGTTTAATGGATTAATGGGCGGTGGTTGTTTGTTGTTACGACATTCTGACGTGTCTGAAATGTACGGTGAATAGTAGTGCGATGAAATGAATGTCTGTGTGTCCAGTTACAACCTGCTGCTGAAGTTAACGCTCTGTATTGTCCCTTGTTACGCCCCTGTGCCAGCACAAGCTGAGTGAGTATTGCGCCACTAATTACGTAGCTTATACATAGTCAAACAAACCCAATGTGAAATAAAATTACGCGAGATGGAAACCAGTTTTTTTGTTTATACTGTGCCTGGCGGATGTCTCGTGACTGATGACGGCTTACGAGTGTCGTAGGACTTGCACATCGAAAACAGCAAAAATTACAAAAGGTGATATTATTCAGCAGCACATTGACACACAGTCAGTGTGATGCGGGCAATATCACCTTTTGTAATTTTTGCTGTTTTCGATGTGCAAGTCCTTAAATGTTGTCGTTAACAAGTGTATAAACTAATGTTTTGTACATTTATTAGTGATTAATAGTAACCTAGGCCCTATCTCGCACCGTTACTGAGATTATATATAAAAACCTGCAAAAAATGTCTAAGTTAATACATAATGTTCGTGCTTATACTTTGGATTTTTTGCTGTTTTACATCATTGCTTATACAACATTACATAACCCGTGTGACAGACAGACGGACAGACAGACAGAATTGCGATGGCTAAGACGCGCTGAAAGCAGTAGCTTTTTCGCGCGTTAAAACTGTTGTCACCAGATCTTAGGCCTATATTTTAAAGCTACAATGCACCAAATTTGATTTCGGCTGGGACTCTGCCCCAGGTTCTGCTGGGGAGTTTGCAGCGTTCCCCGGCACCCCTATAGCTGGGTTTTAGGAGTCCTCCGTCTAAGGGGAGAAAGGAAAGGGAAAGAGGGAAGCGAAGATGGAGAGGTAAAGACGGGAGGAAAGGGGGAAAGGAAAGGATCGAGAAGACGAAAGAAGAAGGGATGCGGAGTGGAAGGAAGGCGAGCCTCCCCTTAATTCACATTTCTGGCTACGACACTGACTCCAAATGCGACAAAGCACGTTATGGCTTGTATGTGCGCTGATGAGGCGGCCGCACAGCTGGGTGACGGCCGTATAATATGTCGACACTGGATCGGCCGACCGACACGTCTTATTTCGGTCTCACAGCCCGAGGCTGGACTTTATCGACAAGCGAGCCAAGTCGACGATGCTTCGAGTTGTCGACATCATCGTTGACGCCTGGGTCTGGGCTGCGCACGTGAGGCACTGCTGACTCATAGTCGGGCGATTGTGTAATCTAGGACTAGGACTCAGACTACGGTTAGGATTAGTGATAGAGTAAGACTCATAGTCGGGTGGTTTCATGACAGCGGCCAGTGACAGGCACGGACACGAGCGAGACAACGACGCCTTAATACCGATCATTTGTAGTCTGAGAGGAGAGAGCTGGCAGCGTAAGCGTCGACCGACACCGACGGCTGTCTCTCTCTCTACGTCGTCGTCATCATCATCATCATCGTCGTCTCTCGGCTGCTGCTGCAACAGCTGCCAGAACTCGGTGTCTTCCTCCTGAATGCCGCGCATCGCCGGGCCAGCGCTGCTCGTCCGAGAGATGGCCGTCTTGCCGTACGCTATTGCGCCGCCGCCGCCGCCCCCGCGGAACGTGGACACGCTCTGCAGCGAGGACGTGGTGGAGCGACGATCTGACGACGTCGACGACCAGAACGCCGAGTTGAGTGATGCTGACGGAACTACCATGCGATGATGTCCAGTCATTAGTGTTGTTGGGCCGAGCGACACGCGACTGTCACGGGGCGATCTCGCACGACTGAAACCGGTCGACTTTGTCGTAGTTGTCGTCGTCGTCGTAGCGATGTTGTCGTTGTGCGTAACGTTACTGCTGCTGCGACGACTACGTCTCGTGTTGCTGTCCTCGCTGCTGACAGAGTTGTGCGTCTGTTTATTGACGGCGTGCTTGTACTTGATCTGCGCCTCCTTCAGACGACTTAACCACGCCACCTGACGGTCAGTCAGTCAATCAATCAAACAAACGCATTACTTAAAAAAATAACTAGTGGCTTACAAGAGAAAAATCCAAGAAAACCTAATTACGGTTAGACACGCTTGTCGATTGTGTAGAGAGCTTCGATCGCGACGTCGTCGTACAAGCTCAATCGGCGTGAATGTTCCCGTGCCAATTTTCAGCACAAAAAGTCAGGATTGAAGTTGCTCGGCTTTATGTGGACGACCTCATTATATGTCAGCATTAGGCTGACGTACTGTTCTAGCCTGTGAAGAAACGCTAAGCGATCCTATCGTCGTTGCAATCAGCGCTGACACACGAACGCACCTTGATAGTCTCCGTAGGCGCCTGCAGCGTGAATACTCCGATCACTTGTTGAAACCTGGTGATCTGCACGATGACGAACGCGTTCTTGAGACCTCCGCCAGTGAGTCAGTCACGTGACCTCAGAACAGGTGCGTGTCACGTGATCATCTCAGCTGCGTGTCGCCGGCGAAGACCTCCGCTAGTGGCGGCGGCCGCCACAGCCGGCAGACAGCGCAGTATAAGTTAGCTACAGCCTACCCACGGTGAACGGCCAGGCTGAGTCGGCCTGGGTGCGAGACGGCAATCACAGCCGGTAGACATCGCAGGAAAACGTTTGACTGACCAAGTGCCGTGACGTCGACGCTACCGCCACAGTAGTCAGCCGATACGTTCTGTGTTGAACAGATCTGTGAACGCGAGCTGGCGGAACCTTGCAGTGTAGAGATGGACATGTGAGCAGCGCTGTCGCTTACACAGCCCAGGTACTGCCACCAGTCACCTATTTACAGAAAGAAAACTAAACCCAAAATTTTTGTCATAATTACATTAAATACCAAAATATTTTCACACTTATTTTATTAATATCCTATATTTTGCAGTAAACTTGCAACTAAGTAATCTTTGAAGATCCGTCACGCCGCAAGCACGTCGCTAAAATTTTACAAACTTTAATTTATTGCGTGAAAATAACTGTCGATCAGAATGACGAATACCACATAGCAATGACGCTGTTAGCATTTCATAACAGGCTTGGATCCCAGGGTTCGGGAGCTAAAGATCGCAATGCTGGGGTTCAAATTTAGCAGTAAGTAGTGGGCATGTTATCGACTGTCAGAGAGTGACTAACTGACCGGCGGTTCCGCTGGACCTGACGTCATGAACGATAAATCGGTCCAGAGCGATTGGTTGTCGATGTACCGTAAACACCGCGCCGTCCGTCTGTATCTTTTCCTGCATATACTGTCCGCTGGCGTCCACGACACTCGATTTCTGCTCATAGACACACAAACAACAGACAACTTGAGAATCAGTTTAATTTTTATGGCCGCCCATACAAACGAGAGACCATTCGTTATGTTTTGCTGCTGCTCTTTTTCGGCATGTAATCTCCACGGTCCCTCTGCCAATCGCCGCGAAACTGTGCCACATGCCATTAACAGTCTCACGGAAGGTTTTTTTCCTTAAAAATGTGTTTTGACTACATTGACGCACGTTACGTTTACGTACCTTGCGCGGCGGTTTTTTGACTTTGGTCAGCAGCAGAATGTCGTCGAACAGAAACATGTACATGTCAACCGTCTTCGAAATTTCTACAATAAACAAAATATAGGCTTAATTATGACATTACATCAACTAATTCCTGAGTTAATACTGATAGATCAGTGCTTAACGAAGTTTGCGACGCACTGCAATTATATATGTGCTGTATGCAAGGTATATTACAGTAGAACCATTTTGTGCAGCCGTCCTAATAGACCGCACTACTCGTCTTGCCAGTCTGCCCGTCCGTCCGCCCGTTTGTCTGTCTATCCCGAGCGGGTTTCTAGCTTCTAATTCGAAATAAAGAGGCATAAATAAACCAAAATATTGTATGAACAAAGTAACCGGAGCTATTTTTAGTTCAGAAAATCAAAAGCCAGGCTCCGCATAATATGTCCACACTGGGCCATCGTATGTTAAGTTGTTTAGAAAAAAACGTCTGGTAGAGCAGATATTATATTAGGTGAAGTAGAGGTATGGATGGATCACCAAGCATTGTGACGGGTCCCTCGTATAGCAGTTGACGCTTGGGACTCGCCAGAATGCGCTCACATGGCTGCCGACTTAGCGTCTGGCGTAGAAACTACAAACACACTCACAGATTTAAGGCGTGTACAAAGCGTGCACAAAGCGAACTAAAAATACGTCAGTGCAGTTGAGTTTGTTTCAGTTGCGTCGCATGAACTGAAAGCCCACTAAGCGAACGAACTGGCAATATTCAATTCATTTTATTTTACTGCAATTCATCCCGAAAGTGTACTAAGCAGGTTTGGTACAATTAATTTCAGCTCAGGGGTTTCTGTTGCTTCGTACTCGCGAGCAGAGAAAATAGACCTAGACTGTATCGCAGCTGTTTAAACCAATACAATAAAGCAGCCTGCCATCAAAACCCAAACGCCACTGAGTTCGACTTGTTGTACAGCACGCCGTGCAACAAGCTGTGCAACAAATGAACAATAAATCGCAGTAGTGGAGTCTTGGCTTAAGTCGGTTGGTTACGCTTAATAACTAGTCACATTCTGATATGATATTATACACTGAGTTAGCTACGAGCTAAAATACTTAATATACCATGGCGATGTCAAATTTTGTCAACTTACTGCGTCGAATTTTTATGGCGTCGACTGACCAATCACGCCACTTTCGATTTTTGTCCGCGCCGCCCACTGCCGTCGCAACCAATGTCTATGCAGTTTCTCGACGCAATTACTAATTTTTAAATGTTTATTTATTAAAATATTTTTAAAAAGTTTTAAGTCTGGTATCTTGGCGTACGAAGCTTTTTGCCGACGGGGAGCTGTCCGTTTTTTCCAATGAGCCCACAAGTTTAACGGTCCTGCAGGCATCGCACGTACGTAAATCTGTCACCCCCACTAAAAAATAAAATCAATCGCGTCGCAATCGGCGCCGAAACAAACTGCGGCGCCACCGCTGTCGGAAAAAAATGCGACGCGTCGACGAGTCAGTCGAATGATTCTGGCGTCAGTCGTAAACGCTTTACAGCGTCAACGCCGCGGTATACATACGTAGCCTATGAGCACGTACCTCAGGTATGAATGCGCGAGGCTCGAGTTCAGTAACTGGTTGCCATTGAATCTGTTGCTGAATCTCTTGAACTCGCTCAAAGTTCTTCAACCAAATCATCTTCGCCTCCAGTTCGTCTAATCGACAGCGAAATCAACGCATTTTTCCACCGACTTTTAAGTGTATTTTATTTATTTATTTATATGAAAATTTGTTCAAAATTAATTAAAGATTACCAATGCAGGTAAATCGGTAAAAATAAAATTTACCAACATTGTCCATACCATTACCATTAAAAACAACAACAGCAGTACTACGAGGGTCGTCCCGTAAATAAGTATCAACCATCATCCGACAGCATCAACCGCGCAATTGACGTCACCACGAGGCGGAGTCTGCGTTCCAGCTCATCAACGGCGGTCGTTGTTCCGGTGACTCGTTGCAGCACGATCGGGGATCGCGCTTTTCCGGTTGCTGCTGCCCGTGCATGGAACAGTCTACCATCGTTTGTCACGTTATCGTCGTCACTGTCGACTTTTAAGCGTCATTTAAAGACGTACTTGTTCGCAACATCCTACTAGTGACGCTCATTCTAGTTTTCCTAGTTTTCTGTTTGCCGAACATGTCGACTTTTAGTGTAATTGTGTTACGTGTCCTTGAAGTCTACTTAGACTAAATGCCACGGTAATAATTTTCGTGCATAATAATAATAATAATAATAATCAAAATAACATCACTCTGTTCTCTGTATTTTTTCAATATAAAACAAAAATCAAAATATTACTGATGGATTTCTCGAGTTTTTCGAGCGACTCTTTGAGCATCTGCTGTTCGTCCGGGTCGTCGGTGTAACGTCGAATGTTGTTGAGCAGCAGCGGCACTTTGGTGCAGTGCTGCATCGGAGATATAAGAAGATCGGTCAACAGCAGTCGATGACAGCGCTCGTCTTGCTCGCAGAACTGTCACAACGCAACAGCGTCACTGCGTACACACGCATGTTGTGTACATATCTGACATCATATCTGACGGCGGTAATGTTTCCGTCGTTCTGTCTGTTCTATTGTCCAGCGGATTTTGTAGAGACAATTTTGCGATGGTAGAGCTTTTGAAGGCGAGGTTTTGACGCGTTCAACCTCCCCGCCCCCCGGCGAAATGTTGGAAATTTGTTTTGCTTGACGATATCACGAAAACACTTCATCTGCATCAAATCTGCGCGATCAATGGATATCGGTGCCTGATCTTGTTAGGTTGACGGTCACGATCGGCAATAAAAACGTTTGTCGCACAGCTGTTGGCGGTTTCGAAAATCTTACTACCTGATGTATTAATCATCGTGTTAAATTGTTTCGAAAAGATGTCTCGAAGTGCACAATTCTTGTAATGCTTTTTGTCATTACATTTGTTCACGCCATGTTGAGCTAAATGCTGATAGTTGTATGCGGTATAATAGATACCTTCTCGAACTCGACGAATTCGTCAGTTTTGCGCAGCTGTTCCAGATACGTCATCGCCTTCGAGTAGTTCAGACAGTATTCGTGATACACTTCACCGTCGCGCGTCAGCTGGCCAAACTACGTCATCATCAATATCACAGTCTTAGTAAATGTCAGGAAAACTTCAGTTTCGCGTTTTGGTTTTATCAAAATGCTATTTTGAGAACTTTTGAAAAAATTACACGTTATAACACAAGCATATAGCACCCGCGGTTGTTCGACGGGTTTTTTTTCTAAAGAACTCGCCTCCCAAAATGTCCGCATAAACAGCATGCTTAAACTGGCCAAATGTCTGATGCAGTGATACATTAAATCGACGAGGTCACGATCACGGGCTACTTAAAATGTGACGGGGCGAGTTGCCCAGGCCCTTTGCAGCTAAATATTTTTACTTTGAGCTTGACACACTCCTTTCTTCTGTGATTAGTTTTGCTGTTTTTATTAATTTTTTCTCAAATCAAAGCGAGAAGGGGGCAAGCGTTACCCCTGCCGCGTTAAATACGGCCTAAATGTAGACGCTTCCGCTGACCTTTTTCAGTCCCTGCACGACGACTTCAGTGGGTCCAAACTCCTCAGTCGATGACGGCCCCGCGCTCTTCATTAGGAGCGAGATGAAATCGCAACAGAACGTGTAGCTTACCTAAATGAAAATTGACATTATCTCTCTCATTATAACAGACAGACGACTTGCTGGAATAGGCAAATTTTTGCACGTGGCAACAGACCGTATTCACTGCCCAACTCAGTCCACTTTTTATGTTTCGGGTTTTATTGTACGGCCGTCTTAATACAGATCTTGCCCGCCCATCCGTCTATCCGTCTGCCTTGTATGGAACTCCTAACTTTAAAATAAAAAGGTGAAAAAAATGATGCGAACGTTTTCCATGGCAGTGCACTCCTGTTTAAAATGTAAAATATCGACTTGCACCGAAGCCGTTCTTAGTTCTTACAGTTTTAGTAGCTTAAACAAAATAACAACGCTGAAAAATGATCTTACGTAGCACAATTCGTCGAGGTTACCAAACAAATCTTGCGGCTCCGCAAACATTAAGAACCCTTCCACTTGCACTTTCTTCAACGGCTCCATAAAACACTGCAACACAATTTTACACAATTACGTAAAGATTAGACGTAAGTAAGTATGTAAGCCGGTTTTTTTTTATTCACACACATGTCGACTACATGTTGCTGACAAGAAATTCCCGCGGTAAATTAACCTGTCACTGTCAGAGATCTGTCTGATTTCCGTTGAAGCACAGCACTCACTGCGCATGTAGTCGGCTCGTTGGCTTTGCAAGGTTGTTCGCAGTGCTAATTTATTTGAAGGTTTCTCTCAGTTGGCTTAGAAGATGCCTGGCAAGTCTTTTAATGACGCCCGTGTCGTCGCTGCTATCTGAAATCGAGGCATACAACACCGAGACCTTGACGCCTAGACGTCTATAGACTGTGATGGCAGTTGTTAAGTGGTCGTCAGTCACGACTCTCAGAAAATGATAATATAGCACCAGTAGCCATACGAATTGCCGGGAAATCACATAGCAACCACTGATACGTGTAGGCTACACCAGCAGGGCATAGGGGCCTACATTAGGGTCTGTAGGTGAAAACGCATCAGCAGACGAAAACTCTGTACGTATGAACAAACGATTTATACTAATAAAAAAGTTAAAGTTTCTGAGCTCAAAAACTTCACAGAAAACCCAGGTATATATCTGTTCGTGCATCTGTACGCGGCGCAATGTGCTGGCGTGTTTCGTTTTTGCTATATTGAAATAATTCAGCTGAGAGCTGCAGACTGCGCCAGCGGAGTGAGTTTCATCTACAATCTCTGCCGGGTGTCGACTGTCGATACGCTGACGAAAATATTAGAACGGTGCCTTTTAGCAGATTATGTAGCAGGGACAGGCGCAGTTAAACTGTTGATCGTCTGACTGAGCAGCGATCGCATGCGATCAATCAACGGGAGAAACTAGGCCATCGAATGCTGCCAATCGCATTTTTTTCCCGACCAACCCCCGTTGCCATGGCAACGAAATTTGGAACAAAATTAGCTATAACTCGGCTTCTGTAAGAGATTTCTGTAAGATTTTTGCATCTATTGGGGGAGGGTTTTACGGGGATAGGCCACTGAATGCTGCATGCCAATCGCAATTTCCCCCGATTTTTGGGACAAAATTGGCTATAGCTCGGCTTGCGTAAGAGATTTTTGCGAGATTTTTGCACTTATAGGGAGGGAGATTATGGGGATAAGCTATCGAATGCTGCTAATCGCATTTTTCTTTGACCGACCCCCGTCGCCATGGCGACGAAATTTGGGACAAAACTGGCTATAAGTCGGCTTGCGTAAGAAATTTTTGCGACATTTTTGCGCCTATAGAAAGGTTTTCGTTGATGGGCCATCGAATGCTGCCAATCGCATTTTCCCCCGACCGATCCCTGTTCCGACGACAACGAAATTTGGGACAAAATTGGCTATAACTCGGCTTGTGTAAGAGATATCTGCAAGATTTTTTGCATCTCTGTTGGAGTTTCCGGAAGTGGGCCATCAAATGCTGCTAACTGAATTTTACCCCGACCGACCTTTGTTGCCATGGCAAGAAAATTTAAGACAAAATGGGCTATACCTCGGCTTGTACAATAAATATCACTAAGATCTTTGCATCTGACGGAGGTGCGGGTTTAGGGTTTGGCAATTAGATGACGTCAGTCGAAGTCTACCATAGCCAATCTTGATTTCCAGGTATAACGAGCAGCAGCGTAGTAGGAGTAGCAGCAGTAGTAGACACATCCAACGTTCTGTACCGGACCGGAGGTATACTGCTTTGCCTTAAAAAGGTGAAAGGTAAAGATACGGATCCTGATAGCGCTTTTTACATGCGTCAGGCTCATTCCCCGACTTTTTGCAATAAAACAGCAAATATATTTGTAAAAAAACTGACTAGTTTACAACTGTTTGTAAAGACGATGTGATGATATCAGTCCTCTAAAACAGAAAAAAAATCATTTGGGTAACCTTAGATGGGGCTATGCATATGGCGTCCTGTGTGTTGTGGTGTGTGTTTTATGTGTTTTCATGTGTATATGGGCTAAGTGCCTGAACTAAAACTGATAATAATAGCACATCGTCAGTTCAAACGTGGCATCAGTATTCTGTATGGTCTATGCGCTGAGAATGCGGGAGGGTGAACGGGAGAGTAAAAGTGCCAGTTTTCTGAAAAAGTTGGGGTTTGATTTTTGACAGTTGTTGTGTTACAGAGCGAGCAGGAAACGGTGTACGCATAGCAGAAGGCTTGCAGGTCAATACTGACGTGCTTGAGAGCCATCAAATGGTCGATGAGAAAGACACACTCGCTCTTGAACAGTTCCCAGACTGCCTCGCGTCGCTTGCGCTCGACCTCTGTGATCTTGTGCACTGCACTGGAAGCAACTTGTTTCTGCTGCCGACATTCGTTGTTTTTGCGAGCAAGCACTTCGCTCCAGTCAGCGTCCTGGCAATGTCGACAACAACATGATTACGTGGCAGTCACGATAGGTCGCAATGCGGGTCTTGCCCGTCCGGCCGTCCGTCTGTCTGGGCTTGTAACCCAAAAAGAGGCAGAAAAATCAAAATTTGTGTGAACGTTTCCACGACAGAAATAGCCACTCTGCGAATTTTCACGTAACAAAAATTATAACGGGTATTAGGGTTAATGTTAGGGGTTTCAAGTGCAGTGGGCGACCTCGTATGGACAGTCGCATATCATGTCCGCACTGGGTCGACATATTCGCTTCGAAAAAGCATGGCGTTTGCTTTGATCATAGATTGTTTAACAAGTTGTCTTAATTTTTATGCGCATCTCTGAGTTCAAAGTGTGTTTTAAATTTAATCTTCACTTAAGAAAACACATAAATGTCACTTCTTATTTTTTGGTCCACTCTTCTCACGCACAAGTGTTTTTTACAACTGATACTGAATGGACTTGCGCTCGAAGACACGTCTGACTGACGACCGAAAAAGTAAAGCAGCTACTGAGTTTCGAAGTTTTCGTGAACGTAACAGGCTAACTAGTTTTGATAGAAACAAGAAGCTAATAATGATAATGTAGGCGACGTCATGGTGATATAAGTTCAAAAATAATTATTATTCAGACAGACGCACTTTGTACCAGGCGAGGTGACAATCTTTGAACTCGGAACGCTTAACGCTTTGCAATACATCCGCCAGAACAGACAAAGTTTCCTTCGGACGATGAGTTTTGCGGTCGATCTGTAAGACACCAGCAAACGAAAAAGTACACGTAAACTGCACTAATTAATCGCAATTACAAAGTTATCGTTGTCGTCAATACCATTTTTGTTATGGCAGCTCTTACATGGGCCTACGCAATAATAGCAAAACTATCATGTTTTGCCGTTTTTTTCTCAGCGCGAGTCTGCCGCGAGGTCTCTGAGGTCAGTCGGCCGATCGCCATGAAACTTTGCCAGATGATAGAAAATGGCTGTAGGCCTAATTCTAGAAACTAGGTCCTTAAATCTGGAGGCTTTCTTTTTAACATCTTAAACGTCGATGTTGATGTGGGGTCTGTAATTACAGAACAGCAATAGAACCGCCCTTACGCGATTTTATTACCATACTAAAAAAGAAGAACAAGTCAATATGCCTATCTACTTGCCTACAAAATTGCCGGAACAGAATGATGATAGGCCTAATAACTGTAAAGCTTACTGACCAGCTTGAGGAATGAGAACGCGTTCCGCAGTTTCTTGTCTGCAATCAACCAGCAAATCACGCACGAACAGTCAACAATTAACCTAAATTCAACAATTAACCTAAAGCCTGCTTTCCACCCAATGCAACGTACGCAACGCGCGCAGCGCAAGACCGTTGAGTGCTGTTTGACGCAACTGACTCAGACGACCGCCGAAAAGTACGCAACAGACGTAACGCGCAAGCGACGCAACAGCCACAATTGCAAGGACGGACGCAGTGTCTATATTCTTATATTCTTGCGATGCGTGCATTGTGCTGGGTGAAAACCAAGTTAAGTAATGAAAGGCAAATCTGCATGAATGTTGTACGAAACAGACAATCCCACAGAAAAACGGACAGGTGAGCAAACCCGGCCGTAATTCGGCTTATTAAAAGGACAGCGCATTCAGGCGTGAACTAGATTCCGATGAAACGACATAACATGGTGCCCAATTTACACCAGAAAACTGGCGGGCAAGTTGTCAGTTTTATCTAGCACGAAAACTAAAAGAACTAAAACTGTTTTCAGAGCGTGAAAGTCTAAGGAGTATGGCGTGGCAAAGAAGCGAGGTAAACGTACCGTGTTCGGCGGAGGCGGAGATGAGGCTGGCGGTCGATTCCTGGTAGGCACGAGTGTTGGCGAAGTCAGCGATCGTGTATCGTTTGAGGAAGGGCGGGGCACGATGACGCCGGTGACTGGACCGAGACATCAGCGCACTGGCAGGATGATATTGACTGGAAGGTTGATGATGATGATAATGATGATGGTTGTTTGCGTCGGAGCCGAGCTCAGCGGCGGTACTCTGCTTGCGACTGCGCGGAGATTTCTGAGTCTGTATGCTACTGCACACGTTACAAGTAGGACACTGCCAGATTGTCAACACTAAAGTTTTATTAAGCGAATATACACCGTGGTCCACAAAAAAACCGTCACACAATCGGGACCAGTGTTAAAATCAGGTGGATAATATTACACAGGTTTTTCTAAAAATTAAATTCTAATGTGGCACAATATGAAAATCGCTTAACATATGACAAAATTATCACCGATCATGTATTATGAAATATCATGTTTTACAGACCACGGTGTAGCTAGTACTGTCAAATGAAGAAGTCTTGAGCCTGCGTGGTGTAAAAAATATGTTCTGGTTTAAATTCTATTAAACAAGTTGAAAATACATGAGGAATCTCGATACTGAATATAACCACCAAAAACAATTAGCAGATGTGATTAGCCAAACCTCGTGTCACTTTCATCGCACGAGTTTGTCGGTGATGTGCCTTCTTCATTGGCATCTGCTAGCACCAGACTCTGCCGCACACATCCGCAATCATGTCATTTGTCAAAGCGCGATAGGCCTAATAGACTTGCCAAAAAGCAAATTGTTGCGACATTATTTTTTATAATATAAGCTATGCATTTGTATTTTTACACAAGTTCAAAACATAGTGAAGGTTTTTGCATAAAGTATCTACATCTTTGTTTTTTGTAGTTTTCGTAATGTATTTTAATCTTCTCCTCATTTCAACACAAAGTAATATTTTGTATCAAAGACAGGCTTACCAATGCTATGTGTGGCCTAATATTAAGCTGTCTGAGCTATGAGCATTTTATATACTTTATTTCGCAGAAAAGCAGCATAAAAACAGTGCAGACAACACACAAAATGTAGTGTTACAGTATATAAATGTACAAAACATTAGTTTATACACTTGTTAACGGCAACATTTAAGGACTTGCACATCGAAAACAGCAAAAATTACAAAAGGCGATATTGCCCGCATCACACTGACTGTGTGTCAATGTGCTGCTGAATAATATCACCTTTTGTAATTTTTGCTGTTTTCGATGTGCAAGTCCTTAAATGTTGCCGTTAACAAGTGTATAAACTAATGTT
>Ga0209367_1002844_pt1 | contig 23172 bp, 14 predicted proteins | sample WorMetLIZISLAND2_FD_187412 | JGI IMG/M metagenome (GOLD analysis project Ga0209367, IMG submission 187412) | Marine gutless worms symbiont microbial communities from Max Planck institute for Marine Microbiology, Germany - Olavius geniculatus... ... | reverse complement strand
ACTCAACCGTGGATGTTGGAGGCACCTGCTGGACAACGAATCAACATCAGTCTACTTGACTTTACAGCTGCGGCAGCACGTCTGACGTCACGACATCTCACTCGCTCTACATCACTCGTCATCACCACCAGCAGCAGCAGCAGCAGTGGTAGTTGTGTGGATGAGAATCAGCAGTACGGCTACATCATCGACAAGTCATCAGTGAACAACAAGAACGTGTCTGTGTGTCACGCTCGTTCCAACAGACAGACGCACCTCTACTTGTCCACCTCAAACACTTTACAACTCGTTCTCGCCAACGATGACCGCGCGAACTTTCTTCTCAGAGTTCAAGGTTTAAATACTTTTTATGCTGATGTTCCGTTTCGTACACGTAAATATAATTTAAAACTGTTGTATTTTGACGGAGCTTTCTTACAATAATTATTGTAAACCGTTGTGGTTCTATTTTGTTGTTTTGCAGCGGTCGGTTGCAGTAATTTGATTCCACCTGAAAATGCGTGGATCAAACGAGAAGATGACAAGATCATCATCGGTTGTTACACGTCACGACAGACGTGGCAGCTGCGTTGTCGCGACGGCAGATGGACCGGCGTCGTCTCTAACTGCACTGAACGTATGTTTTAGTTGAAATGGTTATGATACCTTGTTTTTATCAGCGGTTTAGTCACCACGGACTCGTCAATAGTTTTAGGCCTAGTTAAATCTTATGGAGTTGAGATGCAGCGTCAGAGCAATAGAGCGCAGAGCGTCATTCAACGCAGCTACTGCGATTCTTTTCTGTCAACATGTCGATGACGTCTAGGCGCTGACTATTTAATGAATCTGCTATATTGCTTCTGTAGAACAAATGGCTTCAGCACTACAGACGTTACAGATATCTGGCAGTATGTATATAGACATGACGTGCATGTGTGCAGTGTGCTATTGTCTTTCGAATGTCTGATTGTTTGTGCGTAAATTATGTTTAAATTGTTTAGATATTCATAGGCCTAATGTAGCCATGCAGTAAGTGACTTTGTACGCTGTAGGCCCTAACTTTATTATTGCAGATCTTCTACATGCATCAGACAAATCAGCTGCCTTGAAATACGCTGCTGTTAAAATTGAGTCGCTAGAAGAATATCAAGGTTGATTTTGTTTTTACTGTAACTTTTAGCAATGTAAACGGTTTTTCAATAAGCCTAGATGTTATCGATCAGTGAATTAATGATAATCTGTTTGATTTCTGTGTTGAGTGGCATTAACGCAAACATTAATAAAGAATAACAGCATTAATTGGAATGTTCGCACAGATGTTAAATGACGTTAACACGACAGTTCTAATCCAATGAGGTCTTTGTTTAACATTTTACTCTATCAAGTCGTAAAAGTAAAACTGGGTTGATTTGACGGTTAGCAACTTGCTATAAGCCTAGAGCGGTTTTATGTTAATTATATAAACTATAACTAATCACAAAGTCATCTCTTTTCTAGGTAATTGGTTTGCGATCGTGTCGACAGATACAGCAGTAGTATCCAGAAAATTTCGCATTACTAGATTGGACATCATTAAAAGTAGATCGCAGCTGTCGTTTTCGGCCAATGTCGAAAACGAAACAATGTTTTAAGAACCATCTTGCAAACTGGTGCAGGAATTTGTAAACCATGACTGCCAGTAAAACGCGCTGGCAATAAAGCTGTTGTCGCTTGTTGAAAAATTGGCCAGCGTTATTATGATGTTGTCACATGTCGGTTTGTAGCTTTATGTGGTGCTCAGTTTAGATATTTGACGTTTCTAGACAGGCTACTATTGACTGTTTGCTGGTTTATAGTGGCTGCAGTGATAGCCGTCGGATTCACTGGTCTGGCTGTTTGTTTGACCATCATCTGCTGCGGAGTCGTCTGTCTTCGCAGGTGCTTGCGATGTCAATCATAACTGTACTCGTAAAGTTTGATCTACTTCAGCTACTTGTCATATATCATGAAGTGCATTTTAGGCCTACGTGCAAGTAGACTTGTTCAGGTTGAACTTAAGTTTGGTAGTAGATTTTTTCAAAAGTAATAATTTGTGTCTGTTGTCGCAAAAATGTATCGGCAGGCAAAATTAGAATCGGTGAGTTGGTTAACGACACGGCGTATAATCATTGTTAATTAGGTAAATATTGTTGGTGTTAATCTTTATTATTATCATGTTGTGCTTATTTCGACCAGATTTCGCGCTGAAGCTGCGCTCGGCAAAGTGTCGCATCAAGATCTTGATTATCGTTTTGTACAACCGAACAACTTCAATGCAGGAGGCATCGATCAACAACGTCTAACCAACAACTGTTGACTTCAGAAGCTTGGCCGATTGCACACGGATTCTATTGTTTACTATAGGCCTACAACAATTTACAATCGGTCCCATTCAGTCGAATTTACAGCACAATTGTTGGAGATTTATTCGATAAAGAAGTATTATGTACTGCTGGAGTGGATAAGCGAGTATGCAGTACTGGCTTATACCATTCCAGACAGTGTGTTATTATACTTTAACCACACTCAGAAGGCATAAGCTACACCGTCCTCTACTTTATAACGTAATACTGCAGCCGAAAATTGCGAAAACAGTACTCATGCAGTGCAAGCTGGGTGTGCTTTAATTTCACTGTACTATTATTTCAAAGGTAGGCGCGAACTTTGTTAGCCTAATTTGATTTTCTGTGGGTTTATATTGTACAACAAGTTGTGTAACTTGCTTGCTGTACCAATTGCTGTATGGATGATTTTGTTGATTGATTGTGCAGTTGCAAGTATGCGGAGTTTCAGCACTGTTGTGTTATATCAAAAATAGGTTGATTGTTGACGTCACAATGCAGCCAATTGTTGTGCTATTGTAATGTTGGATGGCTTAGAATGCTGTAACAAAATCTGATTTAGGCCTCGCTTGTAAAACACAAAAAAACGAACGTGTTATTTTATGATTTTTCGTTTATCGATCGTTTTCATCTTTATTTTTAGCCGACCGTTTTTAAGTAACGGTCGAGCTTATGGTACGGTTGTCGTCCGTCTGTCCGTTTGACGTCAGTCTGTCTGTAACAGATGTATTGTGGCTATATGTTAAAGCATAAAGAAAATTTTTTGCACGAATAATTAGCCCAGTGCCTTAAACGTGGGCAGGAAAAATTTCAGCGATTTTGTGCAAGGGCAGCATTTTCAAATTCGCAGTTGAATGAAGGAGGTGGGAAAAATGTGCATTCTCAAGGAAAAACTGGCCATATCTCGGAAATGGTGAGAGATACGGCCATGATAATTGATCACTTGGAAGAGGCATACGCTCTTTCCGATAAAATAAAAATTATGGACCTTGAATAACCGTGAAGGTCACTAACAACCAGTACGGTCGGCTATCCTAGCGACAGCTAAGTTTCTTGTTAAAGTTTTCAGAAGCACTCACCGTCACTTATCCGTGTCGCTTGCTTACGTAAGTTATTCATACTAATGTGCTCTTAGTTGATGTGTTTGTCTTATTACAGTGCTACTGTAGCTTAAGTTGGTTTGAAAACGATATGAATTAAATGGGAGGATCACAAACTGACGTGGCAAGAATTATTTTTAATATTTTGAACCAGAAAGATTTAACGTGCCATCCTAATTTAAAATATATAAAGAAAATTAATAAATTAATAAATGATATCAAGACAACGGTAATGATAAGAGGTAGGTTCTTGAATAAGTTATTACTAGATTAGGCCTACTTGAATATTGTATATAGCTGTGCAATAAGATGCTAGCTGTCGAGTGTCGACTGCTATTGGTATAAGAACCCCCTTTATAACAGCTACAGACATGCCATATTTAGCAAAAATAGCAACAGTGACATTTTCAGGACGTTGCTAAAGTTGCAGGTTTGAGCTTAAAATGTAAGAAGCAATTTGCAGAAAGCAATTTTTGTTTTACAGAAAAATGCTATTCAGATTTAGGCGTTACATTGTGCTAAGATTTCGAAATAAACTGACCACTGCTTTGCATATTTTGAATAAACTGCGTGTCATCAAATGCGTTGGTTTTTAATTTCTACGAATTTTTTTAGAATGAATTGAACTGACTGAAAGCTGACTTTTTCTCTCAGTGTATAGGCCTAGTCTTCTATCCTCGCGGTAATGGGTAACGGTACATGTTGAAGCTTCGAGACGGTCCCCAAGCTGACACTATTGCTCGACGTCGGCGAAGCGTATAGATACAATAGCGGCAGCAGCAGCAGCGCCGACGGTCGCGACTGTCCCGGCGCCGGAGTCTATCTGTGGCAGAGTCTGAGGTTAAATATAAAACTTAATCTTAACGTTATGTAGGTTGCTAGAATCAGTTTAAAGTAATGAAAATTATGCGAATTAGTGCGGTAGTTTTGTTGTGCTTTTCAGCGTCAGCTGTTGCGATCGCTGATCAACAAAGTAAGTAGGTCTATCTGACAGTAATAGTGTTTTTTTTGTATAGGCCAAATGTTTCTGCAGTTAAATGGCTGCGTAGTTGTCCGCTGTCAGTGTATAATGTGGGCTATAACTGCGTATAAATTTTACATTAATATTTAGCTTTGATTCGATTTATGGTAAACTTTCTGCAGTTGGCTAGGTCTATTGAATGAACTATGCGTGCACATGATATACCCCTAGCGTTCGCTAGAATAACTTTGCCAATAGGCCCTACAGTTAGTAGGCCTAGTATTTAAAGCACGCGTAATGAGAGATATGAGTGGACATTTAGCAATCACCTAAATGTTAGTTTACTGCTGGACATGCCAGTGAATTAATTTAAAAATTCCTTCATTAGTTTATGCAGTTGATGCAATTGCAATTTCAATTTTATTAAGTTATGAACTTCGTTGCTTACTTGTTTACGGATCAATTGGTGACTGTATGTAATATGCTTTAGCCGCTGTTGCAAACGAACTGTGTAATATGGAAACGTTTGAGCCACGATGGGACTTGTGTTTAGGTGAATATTGTCTATTAGAAACATTTGAGCCACGATCTTCCATGATGTAACTGCAGGTGAGTTGTGTACCATGGAGACATTTGAGACACGCCAATCAGATGCAGTTGCTGCGTATCTTCTGTTCAGGTAGGTTGGAGGAATTCTGTCAATTGGAGACATTTGAGCCGGAATGCTGGAAGAACGAGGTAATCGTGATTGAGAAGGCGATCTACGGGCGTCATCGAATCGGCAAGTGCATCACCGCTGAAGAAGCTGCGATGCGTCCATCAGAAAAACGCTTTTTTGGATGCTCCACTGACGTCAAGGGACTATTGGATGCCAAGTGCTCCGGCAGAAAACGATGTCAAATTCGTATTCCTGACGCCGACCTCGAGCGCACCGAACCGTGTCTTCGCCACCTTAAAATGTTCCTTGAAGTCAGCTATAATTGTGTCGAGGGTTAGTACACATATGTAGCGAATCTGATGCATAGGCTTTACAGGCTATATGGGCCTGTGTTTAGTTCATTAAAGGTTTTTTTGCAACTTTATTGTTTTTTGATTAAACGTGATTAGCTCGGTTGTGATACTGCGATAGAATACTGCGATTGTACATGATTATAATAACAACCACTGTTCTTGCAGTTTTTATAATAATTGCAGTTGTGGAGCCGGATCGTTCGTGCGTGGTGTCGGTGACGTCAAGTCCACTACACATAGCTGCTACTGCTGCTGCTGGCGTGGACCGTCAGTCTAGACAGTCTAACGTCATCGGCTGTGGCACAAAGACTCAACCGTGGATGTTGGAGGCACCTGCTGGACAACGAATCAACATCAGTCTACTTGACTTTACAGCTGCAGCAGCACGTCTGACGTCACGACATCTCACTCGCTCTACATCACTCGTCATCACCACCAGCAGCAGCAGCAGCAGTGGTAGTTGTGTGGATGAGAATCAGCAGTACGGCTACATCATCGACAAGTCATCAGTGAACAACAAAAATGTGTCTGTGTGTCACGCTCGTTCCAACAGACAGACGCACCTCTACTTGTCCACCTCAAACATTCTACAACTGGTCTTTGCTGGAAGATTTAATGCCAATGTCCTACTAAAAGTGGCAGGTAAGATGTACGTCGTAAGCTTCGCCATTTATGTTTTTAGCTATATCCATTATTTTAAACGGCACTTGTATCGTTTTATGCTGTTGTGTTCACATTGGTGCAAAAGGCAAAACTTTGCTTAATTCATTTAGTAAAAAGCAGACAGTGCAAGCCACGGCTTGCACTAAGCTTCGAGTTCTACTGTTTTAGACGAATGTATTTAAGTAACGGTCGAGCTGTTAACATGGTTGTCCTCCGTCATCTGTCCGTCCGTCCGTTTGTCTGTCTGTAACGGATGTACTTTGGCTAATGGGGTATATCGTAAGAGAAAACTTTTTACACAAATAATTAGCCATATGCCTTGTACGCGAACGTGCAAAATTTCAACCATTTAGTGCTAGAGGAACATGTTCAAATTCGGGGTTGATTGGTGTGGGTAGGAAATTCAATAGAAAACTGGCTATATCTCGAAAACGGTGAGAGCTATAGGCCAAGGTTACTATTAATCACTAATAGGAAGTGGCATACGCTATGTCAGACGAGGTGAAAATCATTGACTTTGAATGACCTTGAAGGTCAGTACTGCAACAAAAACTGTACGGGCTGTAGCGCCTTTTCCTTAAGAAGCCGTTTTTGTGAGAAAAATTTGCGAAATCTGCGTCCGATATTTCTGTTGGTTATTTACGACTGTAGCTGTTTATATCGCCTGGCGAGACGACCGTGTGTCACCTCGCGCGACGTATGTTATACTGTCGTTAATTGTAGCTTTCGACAGCAGCGTTACGTTAGCATGGTGTGCATGGAACTGTGTCATTTCTGAGAAATCGCTTTCTCTTTGTGATTGGAAGTCGGACGCTAGGCTTCGGAAGTAGGCGGCACAGTCGGATTTTTCTAGCGACTGCTAAGCTTTTTGTTTTATTACTGTTAATTTGGTCTCAAACGTGGTAGTTACTGAAATATTCACGTTTATACATTGTGTTTCAAAAAGTGTGCCAGTAAAAGAATTTTGAAAATCGGTCAATATTTGATGAAAATATGTACTGTACAATCACAAAGTGGAACCTTTTTCTGAGACACAGTGTAGATACCAGAGATGTAGTACTTGGTACTTCTGTACTTGTGCTTGAGGGTCAGGTACTTATCGACATCTGGCAAGTACTTTATTTTTATTTTCTAATATTTAAATGGTAGCCTATGCCTAATGATCTAGTGCACTGCCCAAACTATCTAGACAATTGTAGAAAAATAAACATGAAAATAGTCAACATTGCAGTAATATTCTTTAACTGGTATTTTAAGTACTTAGTGATCTGTGTTCGCCCGTCGCTGCTATAATTATACAACGTGTCTCAGGAAAAAACGTGCCACTTTTATTTTTTGAATAACTCCCCGAAACATTGGCCGATTTTGACAATTTTTGGCACGCAACATCAAAAAGAAACGCGAAGTAAATGACTAGTTTAACCCACCTCATTTCAATACTATTGCTACAATACCTTGTGAAATGCAAAAGTTGTAGTTTGGCCGTTGACACCAATGAGGTCATACTGCGAAGCGCATGCGTCGGCTTAAAAAATCACTGAAACCACAAAATTATAGAAAATTTATTACATATTTAACATGAATCATTTTAAGGTCATACGTCGACAAACTGAAATGACTCATCAGCAGCGACTGAGCCGCTCTTGGTCACGTGTTATTAAACGTGCTGTTGGCGAGTCACGTCAACATCCACCGCTTGCACTCATGTTGGAGAATAACATTTTGAGCGCACGCAGTAATAATGTGACACATAAGTCTTTCTGTTACTCGTGTTTGTCGCTATTCAGTTAATCATTTCTGAGCCGACGCATGCGCTCTGCAATATGAATTCGTTGTTGCAAACAGCCAAACTACGAAGTACTGAATTTCACAAGATAGTGTAGCAACAGTATTAAGGCGAGATGGACTAAACTATAGTCATTTATGTTCAGTTTCTTCGTGATGTAGCGTGCCAAAAATTAAAATCAATCAATGTTTTACGAAGTTATTCAAAAAGTAAAAGTGGCACTTTTTTATTGAGACACGGTGTAGTTGGACCTCTCGGCTTTAGCTGTACAGTGAGGGGCATTAAAACCTACTATTTTTTTAAAATTATAATTTGAAAAAAGGCGATGCGATTGTAATACCAACATTCCTGACATAACTGGCCATCAAAACCTAACTCAATGTCTGCTTCTGGATTAGCTAGAAAAATCAAAGCAAGCAAAATATGCATTAAAATCAAAAAAACTTTAATAAACATTTTTCTGGATTTGTGGTTTTTAGCAGTTAATCAATTTCAAGGTTTGGCTATTTTGCAGTAGTGTTTTTAGGTTCTGATAGATTCAAAACGTGACTGCTGACATCTGCATTGGCCTGGACAAAACATTATCGATACTGGTGTCGACGAACAGAGAACATGTCTTCATGCCTGTGGGGTTTGTTTAATGGGCCACCATTTTCTGTAGACAGTTAAAAGTGAACTGTTGCCAAATTGACAAAAATGTGGAAAAAGTGTTTTGGTGTAATTTTGATTTAGTACAACTTTTGATAAAAATGCTTTATTTTGTTTGTTCTTTTTTCCCAGGTAGTGCAGCAGCAAACGTTGGGTGAAATGGTAAACTAATGGCCAGTTGTGCCAGGAAACTTTTTATCAAAAATATCAAAACTGGATCACCCTTTTTCAACATGTGGTAAAAATATTTTTTATGCTCGGGAATGTGGGCTTTAGCTATAGCGAGTACTTGGGTTGTACTTGATAGATACTTTTAAGTACTTGTACTTGTACTTGTACTTGTGGCTTTGGTACTTGCAACATCTCTGGTAGACACGATGTCTACATTCTTCATGTCTACATTCAGTATACATGTCTACATCGTTCTGGGCTTTTTGTTCGTTGTTTTATTCAGCTGTTGGTTGTTCAAACCTGATTCCACCTGAGGATGCGTGGATCAAACGAGAAAATGACAAGATCATCATCGGTTGTTACACGTCACGACAGACGTGGCAGCTGCGTTGTCACGACGGCAGATGGTCCGGCGTCGTCTCCAACTGCAGTCACGCATCTGGTAACCGTCTGTATTACTGCGAAACGTATGATTTGTTGTGTTAAAAGGCAGATTAAAACATAATTTTGGAGACGCAATTTAGTCACGTTTAACTATAAAACAGGTTGAAATTTATTTAAATATTGTTTAAATGGTTTGACTGCAGATGCGGTTATCGCAGGACAAGTTCGACGTAAACCGACAGAGACGAACATTTGGCGCGACTATGAAGGTACGAAGAACATTGGAAATATAAAGCTAATAAATACACTGCAATTTTGAATTTGAGCGAATATGTATGTCCACTTTTACAAAGAGTAGATTTTTTGGCATTTTTGCGTTTTCTTCGAATTATCGTCATGCGTGAAATGATTTGCGTTGAAATAAGCTGATTTATAGACTACGTAAGATTGCGTTTTCTTGTAAGCAGCATTTAAAAAACGTTTTTTTCTGATTTACAGCGGAAACATAGCAAATTAGATGATAAAAATATCCATTTTTAATCTAAATGTTGTATTTTTGTGATGCAGTTGCTATGATCGTTGCGGTGATCTTTGCCGGGCTCGCAGTTTGCTTGATCATTATATGTTGTGGTCTCGTCTGTCTTCGCCGGTAAATACATTCACATTTATATTGTCTGTGCGAACAGTGCATAATTGACGTCCATCAGTTTTTTGTATTAGATAAAAATTGTAGTATAAGTACTAAAAACTTCTGCCATGACGGTTTATATTTCAATAGATTATGAAGAGTCGAAGAAGATGTTTGTTACTTGTCTTTCACATTACATGTAAATTTAAAAAATTTGCACATGATCACGATGTAATCACACAGGTCTACGCTGACTACCGGTTCATGATTTTTAACATCAAGAGGGGTTAAATTTTAAGCTTTCAAATGCCTTTTTTCGTCCTCTTTACAACACCGTCACATCACAATAGCCTACAGGCCTAGGCCTACTATTTCTAATTCACTTTGTTTTCGTTGTTGCTTTCCTTTTTAATATGTAGATTCTACGCGCAGTACAAGTCGTACAAGCCGAATACGACGACGATGGAAAAATCGCAGCTTGACTTTAGTTATTTGCTGCAACCGGATGAAGTCACTTGCTTGCAGCAGCAGCAGCAGCAGCAGCAACAACAACAACAGCAGCAGTCAAGCGTGAATGGCAATGTGTTCCGTGGCGCTGGGTGTACCAGTGACCTCATCATTCAGCGTGCTTGACCTCGGCGCACATCGTAATTGCGCTGACAGTTTGAGGTCGCTTTGGTATTAATGGCGGAGATACATTGGTGATTTGGATTTAGGACTTTTGTGACAGTATTGTAATGTGCATTACGATGTAGCTGCTATGATCTTTTCACCAAACATTTTGTAACTTTTGTCCTCTAGTAACATTTAAGCGATCGATTCGCGATAAATGAAACCTATTACGTGTCATAGGCTTTGTGGATTTTGGTTAATATGTAAAGAATTTTTGTAAAAACGTAACAGTCTGCAGACAAACGTCATAATACGAATGCGCATGCTATGATTTTACTTCGATGTCGTCTTGTTTGTGCTGCGATAAAAAGAAAAGAATAAACAAAGGGTGATAGATTTGTTTAAAATGATTGAAAACAGTTAGTCAATCGTTTTTATTATTTAGACTTAAACAAAATGACTTTTAAATTGCCAGTCCCAGGATAAAAATACGATTGTAGGCGTCTTGTTTTATATCCAATTGTCCTTATTTTTTTTTTCGTGATAACGCCAGAATAGAGGAGGAGACTAAACAGCAGACGACTAATTTAGTATAGGCTTATAGCTTGTAAACAACTTTGTTAGATCTTGCGATAGACACACATCTGTTTAGTGATAAAGTTTTGTGGGAAATTTATACAGTGATGAATCTCGCATCTTCTCGATTTCTCCGACTAAGATTGGTACAAACGTAGCCTACTTCAACAACGATTAAATACAGTGAAGTCATTCTTAAAGACACAGATGCGTCGACGAAAGAAACAAAGCTATAAGCTATGTTGAAATTAAATTTAGTAATATAGATCTAAAGTGGTAAAATTCTTTATTAAACCAGACGACCAGCGTTACCGTTAAATCACTGCGTCTGCGGAAAGTGGGAAGTGTTGCTCGACAGTAAACAGCGTTTGAGAAGGTCCCTGATGGCATTACTCCATATTGTTGCAAGGAATATCGTTGCGCCTGCAACAACTGGAATCTTGTCTCTGCGGCAGTAGGCCTATGCAACAGAACCTGCATTTAGTGGAACTGAAAAGATGACTGCAGTTTTTATTAAACCGTGGATAATTGTGACAATTTTGAACGTCATTGAAATCTTTAGAACTAAAGGACAAACCAGTAAGTATAATTATTTATTAACATACCCTATCTAGATGTTCGCATTTTACTGAACTTCGCTAGCCGCTATATCCCACATGTAGGCCTAGCTTATTTCTCCTAGGCCTAACTTCTATCCGTACAAACAGAGAGGCCGTCGCCTGCTGCGTTATTAATGAAAGCTGGCCTCACTCTATAGTACATGTTTACTTCAGTAGGCCTACTTCGAAATTTCAAATGTAAACCTATTAACAATTTAGTTTTTTAAACATTTAAAAAAAATCTTTTTGTTGCATATTTTTGTAGTAAAGCTGTGGACTTATGTCTGAATTAAACTTTAAAGTTTATTTTTTGTATGTTGTTTAACCTAGTACGATTTTGGTACCATTTGGCTTGCTTTTTACGCGCGATAGCAGAATGCTTCTCGCGTTATAGCCATGGCCTGGGCGTCTGTCTGTCCGTCTGTCCGTCACACTGCTAGCTGTATTGTATGAAAACGGTGCAAGCTAAAATTGCGAAATCTGTGGCTGCCCCAAGGACTCTAATTTATCGTGACGAAATTTCGTGCCTTTCTGTGGAGTTTCGGCTCGAACGAGGGCGTCAAAGAGGGGTACCCCCTCTAAAAGACGTTATTTTGACCTCATTGGCCTTTCCGGTGTGAAAACGGTTGCAGATAGGCACACACATGTTGCTTATCATAACAAGCACTGATCATGGGCTTTTTAGTTTGATCAACATCAATGACCTTGAACGACCTTGAACCCCCAAAATTAGGGAGTTTTGTGATTTTTTTGTGATTTCGGGCTACGGTACACATTTTACAAGTGAATTGCACCGGAATGGCTAGAGATAGACCCAGACAACCTGCGTGTGAAATTTTCAGCATTAAAGTTGGTTTTTTGCAGTCTAAGTCACGATTCTCTACCTTCAAGGAAACCTGCGCAGGCGGGCATCAAAGATAGGAATGTTGGTTATATGCAAATATGCGATCGCATTTTCAGAATCGCATATGTGAAAATTATGCCGCATATGCAAAAATTCGCATGTATTCGCATATGTGCCGCATATTTCCGCACATGCGATCGCATTTTTTCGGCATTCTCCTTGTCCAACGTTGTTTTAAGACTGTTGTTTTAAGTCAAAAATGTCAAAAACTGTGCACAAAAGGCCTATTAATGATCATGATTTTGATTCTTTGTCATTCGAATTTGCATATGCTTGAAATATGCAGAAAAATATGCCGCATATTTGTGGCATATGCAGCATATATGCCGCAAATATGCGCCGCATATTTCGCCAAATTCCGCATATTTTTCCGCATATTTTGCCTCCAAAAGTTCCACATATTTTAAAAAAATTCTCCGCTATAAACCAACATTTCTATCAAAGAAAGGTACCCCCTTAAAAAGTTGTTTTTTTTTACTGCTATTAGCTCGTCTAGCCTAAAAACAGTTGCAGATAGGCACAGGCATGCTGCTTATCATAACGAGCACGGTGGCAGGTCAGAATGTCGACAGTCAAAATGTCAACAGTCACAATGTTGAAAGTGTCACACACACTCGGTTCAGAACACCGGGCCCAGTAGGTGTGAGAAACATCTGTCATGCGTGCTACGCGTCCGATGTTTTTAGTCCATTGTACTTGTGTTTTAATTTCATTGCTTAAAATTTCGTAAAGTCGCATGGAAGTAGTTACGAATCAGAAAGGCGGACGAACTTTACTGCTTGATGGATTTGCCTACACCGCAGAACGTAAACGCAATGGAAAAATCTATTGGAAGTGTAAAAACGAGACATTTGCCATGCTCGCTTAACAACAGCAGGACCTCAGATTATTATGCAGCCTGGTGATCACAATCACGTACCTTCAGCAAGTGAATGTGAAGTCATAAGGGCTAAACACAGCCTACGGGAAGATGTCACCACAAGTCGCGATGCCACCAGAAATGTTGTTGCCCGATACTTGAACACATTATCGCAAGATGCTGCCGCAAAAATGCCCTCCGTGGACGCCATGCGGCAGTCGATTCGCCACAGACTGCATCTGACACGTGCAACACCAACTGCTCCAACTTCTTTGAATTCACTTGGCATTCCCGATGCGTTCAAGCAAACGACAGATGGTAGACGATTCTTGCTTCATGATTCCGGCGTGAGTGCAGATCGAGTCATTGTCTACGAGACGGAAGCAAATTTGGAAGAAATGGTGGATTCACGTCGTGGTTCATGGACGGTACTTTTAAAACGACGCCTCCGCTCTTCGCCCAGGTATACAGGATTTATATTTTGAAACAAGGGCATACGATACCAATGGTATTCGCTTTACTATCAGACAAAACTGCAGCCACCTACGAACGTCTGTTTCGTTTCTTACTTGCCAACAAGCCGGAACTTGATCCGGCATCCGTGATGACCGACTTCGAGGCCGCGACAAGGCAAGCCGTGTCGCGGGTTTTTTTCTAACGCGTTGATACAAAAATGTCTCTTTCATCTGGGACAGTCGGTTTGGCGGCGAATACAGAACGACGGACTGCAACAACGTTATTCTGCAGACGTAGATTTTGCGTTGCAGCTCAGACTGTTGCTAGCGCTGGCTTTTGTTCCCGTGGCTGATATGGAAACGGCATTCGACTACGTTTCTTCTAATTTTCCAGCTGAAGGCAACTCAGTCCTGGATTACTTTGAAGACGTTTACATTGGTCGACTGATCCGATGAGGTAATCGTCGAGCAGCACTTTTTCCGCCAACCACCTGGAATGTCCACGACCGTGTTATTAATGATCTTCCACGTACAAACAACTCTGTGGAGGGTTGGCATCGCGCATTCCAGCGCAGCATTGTATGCCATCATCCAAACTTTTGGTCATTCATAGAGGTACTTTAGCTCGAATAAGCAAATCAACGATTAGCACTCGTACAAGCAACTGCCGGCAGCTCTCGGCCACGGAAACGCAAACGTTACGAAGATTTAAATACATGAAACGGAAACTTTGTTGACAACTATGCGAACACTGACATTGGCCACTTTCTGCGCGGGATTGCTCACAATGTTGAAATACACATATAGGTATGACAACTTTTTTGTTTTTTACAGGTGTTGCGACAGTCCCAACATATTGCGCATAATGTTCGACATTCTGACTTTTGCCATTTTTATTATCGACTTTTTGACATTTCGACATTTTGACTTCGACATTGTGACTGTCGACATTTTCATTGTCGACATTTTGACAGTGCACATCGATGACCTTGAATAACTTTGAATGACCTTGAACTTTAAACCGTAAGAGATTTTATTGTTTTTTGGCTTCGGTGCGCATTTCAAGAGTGAATTGCGCCGAAATGGCTGGAGATAAACCTAGACAACTTGCGTAGGCTTATGAAATTTTTAGCATAGATTGTCCATTTTTAACCATCTAAATTTTGACCTCTTAAATTCAAGGAGTCTTCCTTGCGGAGGCTTCAAATTTGAGTAGGCCCTATTCCTTCAAAACGCATGCTGTATATACACGATTGCCCATGCAGGTGGCAGGATGGCTGCTATCCTGCGTCACGTGAGCTTTGCTCAAGTTATTTGCTTGCCATAGGCATAAAACCTACGTGAGTGCTTATGACATTCTCTTATTGTAGGCCAACGCCTATTTGCTACACTAACAACAATATTCCACATATTTCATATATCGAGCCATAAATTTTTGCAGCTGAATCGCGAGAGTATTGTCAGCTGGAGACATTTGAGCCTCGATGCTGGAAAAACGAAGTGATCGTAATTGAAAAGGCGGTATACGGTCGACATCAAATCGGCAAGTGCATTTCGGCGGAAGAAGCTGCTTTCAGTCAGGAATCTAACTACTTTGGCTGTTCCGCTGATGTCCTTGATATTGTCAACTCAAAATGTTCCGGACGTAAACAGTGTCAAATACGGGTACCTGATTCTGACCTTGAAAGAACAAGAACATGCATGACGGGCTTACTTATGTTTTTGGAGGTCAGCTATAAATGCCTTGAAGGTAATACTCACTGTTAGACCTACATATTTTGGGGATAAATTTTGTTTTAGCGTTTGCAGTGTATCAGTCACTGAAAGTTTATTTCATACAAAGTCGCCATACAACTAAACGGGTGTTTACGTTCGCGACTGTTTTCACGAAGGTTCTAGCTCTATTACGTAGATGTTTGTGAATTCAACCACTGGCTGTCATACAAAATAAACCGTCCATGCGACAATAACTGGCGGAAAAACACAACAGCCGCAGCATACGCACTTGTGTTGCGCAAAAATTTACTTACACCGCTAAAACACATTTGAACACATTTATAAAATTATGTTATCTCAAAATATTTGCCCATAATCAAACTAAGATTTTAATGTCACAATATAGCTCAGATTAATTTAACCACTGTTCATTTAATGTGTGTACCTGCACCACATGTAACATTAAAATTTATGCTTAACTTATAATTTCACAGTTGTGGAGCCGGATCGTTCCTGCATGGTGTCGGTGACGTCAAGTCCACTACACATAGCTGCTGCTGCTGCTGCTGGCGTGGACAGTTGGTCTAATAGACAGTCTAACGTCATCGGCTGTGGTACAAAAACTCAACCGTGGATGTTGGAGGCACCTGCTGGACAACGAATCAACATCAGTCTACTTGACTTTACAGCTGCGGCAGCACGTCTGACGTCACAACATTTCACTCGCTCTACATCACGCGTCATCACCAGCAGCAGCAGCAGCAGCAGTGGTAGTTGTGTGGATGAGAATCAGCAGTACGGCTACATCATCGACAAGTCATCAGTGAACAAGAACGTGTTTGTGTGTCACGCTCGTTCCAACAGACAGACGCATCTCTACGTGTCCACCTCAAACACTTTACAACTCGTTCTTGCCAAAGATCAAAATGTGAACTTTTTGCTCAAAGTTCAAGGTATGTTTTCGTTTAATATAATACAATGTACTGCATTTGTTATATTTTGAACTAAATACGTTGTATACATGTATTTAAATGACGTCTTAATCTAAGCATGCTGCAGGATCGATTATGAGTGTATTTATTGCTTTTTTACTTAGCCGTAGGTTGTTCAAACCTGATTCCACCTGAGGATGCGTGGATCAAACGAGAAGATGACAAGATTATCATCGGTTGTTACACGTCACGACAGACGTGGCAGCTGCGTTGTCATGACAACAGATGGACCGGCGTCGTCTCCAACTGCAGCAGTGGTTTGTATTGATCTTCACTTTTGTTATACAATTTACAACCATATATTGGCATTCTGTTTTTATGACCTTTGCCAGCAATTTCTTGCACATTGAGTTTTGTTTCAGTTACACTTTGGATTAACGTTTGATGAGGCAGCAAATAACGAGAAAACTAATTGAGTACTTATTTGTAATTTTGTATTACTGTTTAACTATGCACTGCTTTGTCAACCAAGTCGTATCCTGTCTTATCTAATGGTGTTTGATATGGGTATCATGTATGTTGTATCAGAATATAGCCGCAGCGACGTCAAAATGCTACCGATTAAGAATACTGGTACAGGTTTCGTTCAGCGTTATCGGAGTATGTATGCCAATGTGCAATTCATTTTTTATTGTAGTTAATATACGTTGTAATTTTAACGTGACTTAAGTATAAGTTAAGGCATAGTATTTATTTTACGTTGTATTTGATTAAACGTGTTACTGATACCGTTTCGCGCATGTCGTTGCAATATTTCTGTGGCAGTATGTTTGTGAGCAGAAACATATCACTATGTCATCCTCAATAAATTGACGGTTTAACTGAGGGAGAAATATACTCTATTGCTGATGGTTGTTCAAGTAACGAAATGCAGTAAAAAGTAGTAACCAAAGCAATAAAGGTTTTATTCTGTGAACTGTGCAATGCAGCTGCGTTCGTTGTTGGCATCGGATTCTGTGGTCTCTCTGCTTGCCTGCTGATCATCTGCTGCGGAGTTGTCTGCCTATACAGGTAACTTACTGTATGTTAGTCTTGTAGTGTAGGTCTCTACTTAGCGTTATACTGTTTTCGAGTTAATGTCCGTTTATTTCATAATAGCACAGTAAGGCAAATCGTATACGTAGCTAGCATAGTTCTATGGTAGCTAGCAACAAGACAATCGATCAGCGGCATCGTGAATTGAATAAGTAAAAGGGGCAGACAAATAGCTGCAAATTTCCGACAGAAAACATTATGGGTGTTTGAAATGTTAATTTCGCCCACAAATCTTTTAAAATGGTAGATTGCAGCCCAGAATTATGTATTATTAGACAAAAAATTATCTGTCAAAATAATTTTTAGACAAACTAATATTTAAGGGGGGCAATTTCCCCTGCTCTTTCCCCCTGCCACGACGTTACTAAAGACAATGCTTTTCGTGCAGATTCTACTCGGTGACAAGTCGTCGCTACAACACACTTAGTTACTGCAGCAATAGCATCAGTCGACCCGAGAAACAGCATCATCATCATCAGCAGCAGTTTGTAAGCAATGACAAGCGCACCGCGCACGTCATCCAGCATCCAGACAACGGTCCTCGTGTCACTGCCACTACTTGCGATAGACAGTACTTTGTACTGGATCCTCAACTCCAGTAAACCGCCATCTGGTCACGCTGTCCTAGTCGTAGATGTAACGTTGTACAACATACGAGTAAACAAAGTTTTCATTCGTTTGCACTGGCTAGCGATCGGACTTTGCTTACTCTGCGTTATTGTTGCTTAGTATGCTCTATAGTTTACTTTCAGGCCTTTAGTTAGATAAATAACTGTTCCTGTTCCGCTTTCGCTAACTGTTTCTGTCTCTAACTTTTTATTTGCTAATGTTCCGCCAAGACCCAGTTCACGTAGGCATACCATTAATCTACTAAATGTTTTAGTTTACGATGATTGTTAATTAGCAGCTTAGTGTATAATTATGTCTGTCATAGTCTGTGTTCCTGTGCTTTTTAGTTATTCGTATCTTAAAGTTAAACACGTTGTCTTCTATCAAAACATGCTGACCTAGCAGGTGAAGCTCATTGAACTGCTTCAACTCGCAGCTCATACGCCAGTGTTCGGCGACCGTTGGTCCCGGTAAAGAATGTTGCAAAATGTTGCATGCGTATACTATTTGAAAAAACGTCTTGATAGGCGTAAGAATAAAACTTGCAATAAACAAACAATTATGACAATACAACAACTGATTTTTTGCTGAATGTAGGACCTAACTTTTCGCAAGGTAGGTTATTCAATAGGCCTATTCATGCCTAGCCCTAGGCCTAGTGGACAACAGTAGGCCTTTTTTGTTGCTCGCGGCACTGTATTAGAATTAACGTGAAACCTATATAAAATTAAAGCAAAACACTTTCACAGTTTACAAAGCTATGTAAGGGCGATATGGGTCAACACTCGAAAACGGCAAAAATGGTTTTGGGACAATATTATCGCGTGTTGAATTCCAGACTGGCCCTTACAAGACTAGCCATCCTAAATACTTGAAAAATAATACAGTATTCTAAACAAAATGTTGTTTTAGATACTTTTGCACAGAATAGATGCTAAGCTAAACTAAGCCAAGCTAAGTAAAGCTGCTTGTAAGAATGCAAAAGCCTATATCTGTTCAGTAAGTTTTTACTTAGTTTAATTTAACGCATTAGAGTGAATTTGAAAGTTAAGATAATAATATTTTTAATTTGTTATTCTTTTTTAACGATGACGGACTACATATTGTATAGTTGTAATTTGCTGTTACTGGCACGCTGCCAGCGTTGCAGCAGGTGACGTTACAGGCAATGCATAAACTGCTGCTGGCCTATTGACGTCATAGTCACTATGACGCCACGCCACTGCGCGCACACGCAGACAGAACGATAGACAGAAAATCAGACATGCCTGGACATGACTTCTCACCATAGGCATTGGCATTGGCATTCGCTGCAATATACGTATAGACCTATATACTCTCAGTTTCACCGCGTACGCCGTATACATTATTATTACTGGTGTCGGCACGGACTGGTGTTATACATTGTTGCGGCTTGCAACTTCTGACTTTGTATTTTTATTTCAAGTAAGTTATTTAGGATGGCTAGTCTTGTAAGGGCCAGTCTAATTCAACACGCGATAATATCGCCCCCAAACCATTTTTGCCGTTTTCGAGTGTTGACTCGTAGGTCTATCGCTCTTACATAGCTTTGTACACTGTGAAAGTTTTTTGCTCTAATTTTTGCTGTTTTTAGTCGATTTTTGTCAAAATTTTTGGTATTTGATGTTATGACAATATATTTATTTACTGTTTTCAGAATACCTTCGGACGGGTAATAAAATTTGGTGCAAAAAAATTATGTGTAATGTAACGATGTCTGAGACATTTTAATACATGCTGTGCTGCATCCAATTTTGTCTTTGAAAGTTTGAATAAGAACGGTTGGTTGTCATGGCAACAGGGGTCGTTAGGGGGAAATTTAAATGACACCATCAGATAGCCCAGGCCTGAAAATAGGGGTAGGTGAAAACAGCATGCAATTATCTTTGACGGCGACCGAGTTATAGTCAATTTTGTCCCAAAATTCGTTGCCATGGTAATAGGGGTCGTCAGATGAAAAATTTAAATGACACCGTCTGATAGCCTGGGCCCAAATATAAAAAGGTAGGTAAAAACAGCGCGCAATTAGACGACCGAGTTATACCACTTTGAAGTCTCCATTTCCTGTAATACAAAATTTTAAACTTTTAAATGATTGCTATGACAACAGGAGTCGTTCGGGCGTAAATTTAAATAACACCATAGATTGCTCGATTCCAAAAATAGGTGGGTAGATGAAAACAGTGCGCAATTATCTTTTACGAGGACCAAGTTATACTGCTTCGAAGTCCCTATAGGCCATAATGCAAATTTTTAAACATTGGGGCATAAAAAGGGTAAATTTTAAAAATTTTAATCGTAAACATATAAAGAATGTTCCTGCGTTAGGACGCTTCGTCTGAGCCATTAGCGGCGTCGGTCGGTTTAACGGACTGGCCTGTAGCTGTGCCGTGCGCAAGGAGAAAAAGAAAGGAACAAAAAGACGCCTGCGAACTTCGCGCATGAGCAGCCACGCCCCCTTTCAACCGATTGTAACCAAATTTTTCCTACAGGTCTGGTCGGATAATCGATGTGATCACTGATGCCAAGTTTTATGGAAATCGGTTAAGAGGTTTCGGAGTTACAAGACCTCTTAACCTCAAACGCCATTTCCTATACTTAGGCCTAACGCTCATCGCCCTTACAACAGTGTCAGCACTACCGTGCTGCGCTGTGATACAACAAAATTGTTGCACAAAATGACTAAGATATTGGTTGCGTGAGCAAGCCAAAAATAGTTTCCAAATGATCTGCTTTTTTACTCGCGTAATCTATACAGAAATAAGCTTAGAACGAGAGCCAAATTGCACTTGAGACGGTCCCTGTTCACGCACGCTGGACTGTTTAATGCAACTGGTTCATCCAAATCTTGCGCATTATCTGAAGCTTTATTCTTGTTGTAGGCTGTACAGTACGGCTACAGTTAGTTGCATGTCATTTGCGCACACGTCTGTATTGCACGTTATATAAACGCTTCAACTAAGACTTGTGTTGTGCTTGGAAAGCAGCAAAATAAAAATGCAGTTTTGTCCGTATGTGTATATGACCATGATAGTGTTCACTAACGTTCATACAGGATTTTCAGTTGCTCAAGGTGAGTAGAATAAATTAACATCCATAAAATGTGACGTCTACTAGACTAGCTTTACTTTGTAAACAAAAAACTCTACTATTGACGTGGGCTGGTGGAAAAATAAATTCCGGCATAAAGACCTATGTATCAACAATAGGCTTAAGTTAGGTGAGTAGGCTAAGTCAAGTCATTTGAGTAAGCTGAGCCTCGGTAGTGATAGTAAAACACATTTTGGATGTTGGTTGTTTTATTTTTCTAGCATGAAATGCAAATACAAACGTTGTTGTAGGTCTATAAAATGCACTATAGTTTTACCTCTAATTTTTAACCTAAAGTAACGGTCGAGCTTATGGTACGGTTGTCGTCTGTAGTCTGTCTGTCCATCGTCGTCGTCTGTAACAGATGTACTCTGACTAACGGGTAGGTCTTAGGGGAAAATGTTTATACGAATAATTAGCCATGTCTCTTACATCTAGGCACGCAAAATTTCAGCGATCTAGTGCAAGCGGAACATTTTCAAAAATGGAGTTAAATAAAGGGGTAGGAAAAATGTGCGTTTTTCAACGGAAAACTGGCTATAGGCCTATCTCGAAAAGGTGACAGATAGAGTTACTATTAATCAGTAACGGGAAGTGACGTACGGGCCTACGCACTTTCAGTTTCAGATTACATGAAAATTATCGACCTTGGATAACGTTGAAGGTCAGTACGCGCTGTTGTAGCTAAATTGTACGTTGTGTTTCGGAAACGGTTGCTATTAATCACTATAGGGCCTAAATAAAAAGTCACTGTAGCTCGCGCTATGTCAGAAACTGTTACTTTGATTTCAGCCGACAGTCGACTTTTACACACTTCGGCTTTGTTTTTTTTGCATAGTATTCCTGAGTGTATTAGTTTTTCTTTGACGGATAATTTGGTTATCAGTAATAATACTCACACCTAACCACACTTCAGCACTACGCCTAGGCTATATACGGTCAGCTAAGACGGTGACAGCTGGGTTTTCTTGTTTAGTTTGTTGTTAGCCCTACAAATTTCACAGGTTTTACAAGTAAACTAAAGTGATCATGTAACGTATAATATAAATATTTTGCCTGTTTTTTTGTTCTAGACCAAATGTCAGAGTTTTGTCTTCTAGAGACGTTTCGTCCTGTATGCTGGAAAAACGAAGTTATTGTGATGGAAAAAGCACTCTATGGTCGACGTCATATTGGAAAATGTATTGAGCCAGAAGAGGTCGAAGGGGTAGAAGAAAACCTACAATATCTCGGCTGTCATGCAAACGTGATAAGTCTATTGGACATGAAATGTTCAGGCAAAAAGCAGTGTGAAGTTCACGTTCCTGACGCTGACCTGCAAAGAACTAAACCATGCCGCAAAGGACTGACGTTGTTTCTTGAAGTCAAGTACACTTGCGTTGAAGGTAGGGCAACGTCAATAAACAACTGATAGTTAAAACTATCAATGCTTTATAATTACTTTGATCTAGTAACACGCCATTTACCGCTTTATAATTACTAAAAATAATTAGTAATAATGTGGTTTGATATTAATCAAGAATTTTTGCGGAGTTAACAATGCCATTAGTTGGGAAAAGCAACTTTCAGTCAGCGGCATTTAACTTATGACGACGCGAGTTATATCGAAGCTTTGTCGCTTATGTCGCATGAACTGAAAGGCCCAGGACACAGATGCAAACAAAACAGAGGGCTCTTTTATCACAGCAAGACCATCACCAACGATAATGTGCCTAATATAACCAGTATCGTATATTTTTTCTGTACATGTACATTGTACAGTTGTGGAGCCAGACAGATCGTGTGTGGTGTCGGTGACGTCAAGTCCACTACACATAGCTGCTACTGCTGCTGCTGGCGTGGACCGTCAGTCTAGACAGTCTAACGTCATCGGCTGTGGTACAAAGACTCAACCGTGGATGTTGGAGGCACCTGCTGGACAACGAATCAACATCAGTCTACTTGACTTTACAGCTGCGGCAGCACGTCTGACGTCACGACATCTCACTCGCTCTACATCACTCGTCATCACCA
>Ga0209367_1002843_pt1 | contig 23178 bp, 15 predicted proteins | sample WorMetLIZISLAND2_FD_187412 | JGI IMG/M metagenome (GOLD analysis project Ga0209367, IMG submission 187412) | Marine gutless worms symbiont microbial communities from Max Planck institute for Marine Microbiology, Germany - Olavius geniculatus... ... | reverse complement strand
TGGGCTACCACTTCAAGCAATTTTACTACAGTCAGTTGAAAAATGTACAGTTGGATGAATTGTCAGCCAAAGTGTCAGAAATGTGAACAAAATGTGTTTTTACGCGTTATGTTAATTAAGCAATCATGTCGCATTGAATAAAAAAGTGATATTTTGTTTGTTCTATTTTCCCCAGGCAGTGTAGAAACAGATGTTGAGCGAAATGGGAAATTAAATTGTCACTTGACTATAAGTTGTCTCAGGAATATTCGTATCAAAAATTATTAAAATCTGATAATTGGTTTTCAAGTTACAGTAAAAAATGTCGGGAATTTGTTTGAGACACAGTGTAGATCACCCGATAACTAACTACTATAAACCCGTTATATTCTAGTTAAGACATGCTTGCACACTGCTTTGTGAGCAGTAGCAATACACGGTGCGTCTTTTCTGCGGGCTTCGGCCTTTGGATTTACACGAGAGCAAAACGAATCGTTTACGTCGTTTTCTGTTATAAACCTTTGTATTGTGAGCAAACAGTTGTGATAAAGCATTTCGACATGTGAATTTTTGCAAATAACTACACGCAAAGTAAACCGCCAGCTTAGAGTCACGTAATCAGTATGCTGCACGGACATAATGACATCGCTGTCAGCTCACAGTAATCACATCAGTTACCTTCGTCGGATCTGCGTTTCGATGCCGCTGAAACACAAAAGCATTCAAATCATCATTACGTTTACGTGATTTGTATTTAACTTTTACTGACTTCAAAAATAAAGATGCAATAATTTTGCCTATGAACCACTTTTGAACAATCCAGATAGGCTGACGTGTAACTGCGTGTAGGCCTGTCTGCGAAAAACAGCTCCTATCTAAATGCGCAACATAATCCACAAAACAGCAGTTGCCTATTCTAAGTGTTCGGCTAGTAAATCTAAAAAAACGTTAAAGTGAAAAAAATTAAATCACGGAAGCTCCGTTTTCAGAAACCATGCTCTAAAAGAAAGAATTTTTATCAAGGAGCTTCAAAACAAAAATTGGTGAATAAGTTTTTAAAAATGGTGACTGCATAAAAAACGAACTTGCTGTGTTTAAAACATTTTTCATAATGTACTTAACATCTTAATAAAATTGGCGTTTTTAAATAATATACCGTTTTTGCTCATTTTTTTAAAGTTGGCATGTCTAAAATCTTAGCCCAAACAGTCCATGGACAAGTTTTTTTTATAAATATAATCATTTATTATTTTGAGGTGTACTTTTCATCCAGACAGTGAACCACCTGTGTTCTAGCGCTATCTATATTGCGATAATTCTGATTTCCGATTTATTTACTGTTATAATCGCATTCGCAGCTTAGAAGTTCTCACATTTTCTGTCGAGTGGGCCGTACTGCAGGGGTCCAAGTGTCGATGACATCTGATCGACCTGACTTGTATGGAAAGCAACGTCGCCTCCTGCCAGCTTGTTAGCCATATCAGAGCCATGATGAAACACGCTGCCACTGGCGCAGGTGGCGCCGCCACCAGGCCCAGTCGAGTACCACGGATGACCGGGACGATGTGTCCATGGTTGAGAGCCGGCGAACAAACTTCCGAACTTGTCGTAGACGTGGCTAGGAGTGAAGAAGTGATGCGAGCCGCCAGCGCTGCGATGTGTTTCAGTCGTCAAGTTCCGCAGAACGCGGTTGATTGACGATACCTAACAGTCGACAAAAATGATGATGATAATAATAACAATAATACCGTATACATTTCCTGACTTTCCTAAAACTGACTACCAGCTTACTAGTGGATCTAGCGATAGCTTACCTTCTTTGGTCACATTAAAACTCTGATTGACTGACTGACTGATCTGAAGAAGTATCGCATGCATTGTTAAGACACAGACGACGGTGCTGAATAGCCTTGTACCTATTCAGTTTTGCATTGGCACTCAAAGCGATAGGACGTTAACTGGCATAATGACTAGCCGAGAAGCGTAGAGATGATAAACGATGGCGGTGGATGGCGTCCGGTGGCTATCGCTGGGATTCAGAGACTGGCAGCCTTTCAGTGATGTCCTTCCACTGAAACGAATCGTCGTCTGTTCGTTTCTGCGTCTCTTCTTTGTAATCGTGTCTCAATGAACGACGCTTTAAACGGTTGGGCGGCGCCTGCGGACATGACCCCTCAATAATAACCCCCTGGGACAAACACCCTCTGCCGCCGGAGTAGGAAAAACCCCTAAGAGGCTAAGACACAACCCTCCTATGACAGAACCCACCCCGACCACTAACTATTATAGCGCATCACAAAGGCACAAAGATGATAGAATGCTGCCGGTCAGTTAGAGGTGGTGGTTCTAAAGGATGGGGTTCTGTCTTAGTCTGTTCTAAGGAATTCCGTCCCACCCCGGCGATAGAGGAAAGATTCTGTCCTAAGCACGGACGTCATTTGGGGGAACTAAAGGGGTCTGCGGATCTCTCCGTCTAAGGATTTCTGATTTTATTTTTTTCATGTAAATCGTACCTTTAAAACAGTGTTACTGCTGCAAAAACAAGACGTTGCATAAACTGAGACTCCCAAGATTACTGAGACCCCCTGGATGATTTACTGAAATGACGCCACTGATCCTAAGGGGTTATGTCTGAGGGAAACGGTCCTACTATCGGCGCCTGCGCGTGGGTGTCTTTTAATATTTGTCGCATGACGGATTGTTCCCAGGCAGCGGTGACGGTCGACTAATTGAAGCGTCGCCTTCCACTGACAATGCCGCTCCCGCTGTGCTGCTGCTGTTGGCGCTGCTGAGGCAGATTCAGCGACTGCGGCTAGCTGTGTGCTTCACGCTCTGCTAGACGCTGTACATTGTATAGTCATGGATGATGCGCCGCCAAGCATTGCTTTCCCAAGCACTGTAATGACTGTTGTATTATTATTAATTAATTAATTTATTATTATTATTATTTATTTGTATTATTTTTATTACATTATTTTATCAGCTGCTGTGTGACTTTCATAATAAATGCAACAAATAAGGATGTAGTCTGGTACATGGTTATTATTTGAAAGAATGACGCATGGCTCCCATGTCTCTTTTGGCATTTCCTATATGTATGTTAAAACTAAAGATGCGTTGTTCTGCGTTTTGCGATAATATACGTATAGATTAAAACAGCAAATATTTTAGTGAAATATGTATACTAAATCAATATACGAAAAAACACATATCAATAGTAAGAACATTGACTTATTGCACACCTATTGCACGTAATAAGTGTGATTAATACAAATAATATAACGACAGGACAGGACAGTACAGCATGGCACACGGTTTTAAGACTATAGTCTTTTGCAGATAGTATCATGGTAGTTTTTTGGCGTGTGTTTGTGTTTATTTTCTTAATTTACACTACCACAGATAATGAACAAATGCCTGATAAAACTTTAACGATCACAGCAATATATTTAAAGTAGTGTATTGTTTTGTAGAAGCATGATGGAACTATATTGTCGTTGGCCGAGATATTGAAGCAGAAGCAAGAGAGGAAAACGGCTTGTCGACATGAACTGATTGACGTCAGCAAGCTGTCGCCATGACAGCGACAGCGCGCCTGGTGGCAGGCAGTCGAAGCTCAATTTCAGCAGCGACTCGTCGGCGGAGTATAATTCTCTCCCTACCTCTTTCCGTCCGTGCCCTCATGAGTCGACGCAACTCTTCCGCATTGCAAATTGTGCGTCGGTCGGGGCGCGCGGGGACTGAGACTCGTCTTATTGCTTGTCGCCGACAAACACTGCATGACGGCCGACCGGCCGGCTGGCTGGTGTGCCGTGCTGTATACTGTCCTGTCTCGTCGGTCCAGCGACTGATGAACAAATAATACAAGCACTGGCGAGTCGGTCGGATATCACTGATACGCCGTTGATCAACAGATGTCGCACACGGCGTGGAAAGACCAGTGCTGTGTGGTCAGTTTAGTCTACCACTCGATAGATCAGCAACTTAATCCATCTTATCACAGCGCCGCTGGCCTTCTCAAAGTTTCTGCCACTCATCGGCCGACAACTAGATTGCAGTATATACAATGGTCTATCGTTTGAAGCATTAAAAGTCTATGCCATTTATCACTATTTTAATTTATCGTCAAAAATAAACTATTTTACATACAACATATCACCCAGGTCAAGCGTACCGGATGTCAAAAACCTCAAGGAAATGACGAACATATCTGAAGTCAACACGATTTGCGTGGTGGCAATGCAAAAGTTAACTTTCCATTGAAATTCAAAATAAGTAGGTGCCGTATACCTGGACCGACTTTTCGGACATATTTTTCTAGTTAATTGCTCATTACCTGAACAGTAAAGTTCGTTAGATTTCGCCGCCGCCGGTGACGGCGAAGCAGCTGATGCGGACGGACGAATGACGTCATTCGTGGTACTTACGCTGGGAATGTTGTCATGGTTGCATAACCCATCGGCGAGCAGTCGGTCTCGTATTTCCCAGGCGAAGATTGAAGGACACTCGCGCTTGTACTGCGCGATACGCGATACGACGCAGGCTGTCGCGACGCGCGGCTTGCTACCTCCAATAGCTCGAGGACGTATTGAACCCGTCTCATAGTAACGACCCAGGATCTTACTCACACAGCCGTTTGACACCTGCACAATGCACACCCCAACGTCTTATTCTGCTACTCTCTGGAAAATGTCGCTCTGGATACATATCCAAACCTGTTTTGTGCGTTTAGTCTTTACACTTTCTTGTATGCAAAATATGCTTTGTTTTAAAGAGCAACATTACATTTGCTAACCGTGTTGTTCTCCGTGCTTTATTTTGGCAATTAATAAATTCTTTCATCCAATTTAACATCCTATAAATAAAGCACGGTAAATACGATGCCTTACTATAGTGGTATTTTTTACTAATGACTGACAGTGTAAAAACGTCTTTTCGTAAACTTGCGTGATACTATTGTTATTTTGTGACAAAGATGCGTAAGCTACTTACTGAATTGGTTTAATTATCTGCGTACTATTTTTGTTATTTCATACGGCGAGTATACCCGTTTATTGATTGATACATATTCAATGATAAACATGATATATGAAGGCCGTGTAGCTGACCTGTAGAATGCGTGAGATGTCACAAGGTCGTGCTCCGCTGTGTGCAAGCTCGACAATACGTTGTCGAGTAGAGTCTGGCAGAGGTCTTCCGTTGACAAAAACTCCTCCCAACTGATTGACCCCGCTGTGACCTTCACGCACAAACACTCGACATCGCATCGCGGTGATGCTGCTAACTAATGAACAATACACGCACCCGCATTGCGCAACAGTATCATTATCGTCACGCACTGTAGTAGTGTAGGATACACGAAGAAAATTATATTTTCTTTGTTTACACTTTACAGTGCGATGAGATAAAAACATATAAAATGCACATTACGCAATTTGTATAAGTGCTTGTAATAGAAAATGATGTCCAACTATACCATGTTTTTTCATGAAATCGAGACATTCAAGTTACACCGTGTTTCCAAAAAGTGAGGTGGCCAGAACTACACTCAAGTTTAAGTGAAATGTTTGCTTGATGTTGCCTGCCAAAAATTGTCAACATTGGCCAGTGTTTCACGGAGTTATTAAAAAATAAAAGTGGCACGTTTTTGAGACACGGTGTATGTTGCTGACAACGTAGTGGTTTTACTTAAAGTTTAGCGGCAGTGTCTATTTATTTTAAAATGTCCTTTGTGTACTTGTGCATTTATCACACAATTTCGCAACCAATACAAGCCTCTTTTTGGTCTTTGCGGCTTCCTAGCAGCATCCATGACAGGACTGTGATGGTGATGATGATGATGATGATGCTGAACGCTGATTGGTTGCATCGAACGCTGCTCGTTGTCTATAGAAACAACGTACAAATTATAGGAGTATTAGTTTTATACGAAAATAGTTTTTAAATTTTAATCATACCGCCTTTGACACTAAACGTTAAACTTAGCTGCTGCTAGCAAAAAATGTGAATCAAACGTCCTGACATCCATTTTGCTCGAACATCGTTTAGTTGATTGACAACGATAACGTTAAAAAACTACAAAATCACAAAACACAGACGAAATTTTATATGCAATGAGCTTCACAAACTAAGTAACTAACATCGCCACCATTGTCAGAAAGTGTCGGTTTTTCTGTCTTTCTCTGTTTTTGTTGAACATTTTGGCTTCGGCAAATTTAACGCTGAATAATGCCACTGTTTCGCAAATACCGCGAAACGTTTGCCTGATCTTTACTGTAAATTTATGTAGTAACATACGTTCAGTCTTAATAAACATTCGTGCAGATGAAACCACATGAGCAATACATCACACTCTCAAAATCGAAATTTAAAACTTTTCTGTGGTTTGTTTAAATAAGATACGACAGTCGAGTGTCGGATATAAATAAATGTACAAAGCAGTAACGTATTGCTGAAACCTTTCGTTGGCATTGCACTGCAATCCGTGTCCGCAGAGTCACTTTACCATCTATTTTCTCTTTGCTCTTATGTACAATCTGCAAATGTTTTAATACTGTTAAAGTGACTAAAAAAAGACCAGTTCTTTAGTTTTTATAGGCTAAATAATTTAATCATAACCAAACTAATTTGATAAAAAGTACGAAAGTAAATGACAAACAAGTAAACACATATGAGTAAAATTACACAAAGGAACAATTAGATGAGTAGTAATATGCCTAGCTACCCAATATACTGCGATGAGTAAAATCAGTAACAAACCGATTCTGTAAATTTTATAGCCACTTCATTTATGTAAGCGTAAAACAAAAAAGTACATGAATCGTACAGGATAACTCGTAACAAGCTGAAAACAATTGTTTAGTATGTATACCGAGGCAAAAATAGGGAGTTGGAATAACGCAGGAAAAGTCAATTAATTATCGCTGCGAACGAGTGACGGAGTGTCGCTGCAGAGGTGTAGGCTGACTGCGGTGGTGGTGGTGGTGGTGGTGCGGTGGTGACTGGGAATATTGAAGGTTAATCGAGCGTGGCGTGTCACTGTCGGTCAACAACTGCGTCGCTGCTGCTGCTGCTGCTGCTGCTGTTGCTGCTGATGATGACGATGCCGCACTGGCGTCTGATAATGATGATAATACTGACATTGATAAACGCCCGTCTGTTTTTCTATTATCTCTCCCCGCACTTATTAGAAAGTATTTTACTGAATAAAAGTTGTATTATTCGTCATGTACTCTCGCACAAAGCTCATAACAAGCTTTAAAACTGTATACATTCTAACATAGCAATCGATATAGTTTTGACTTAAAATAATGCACCGTTAATTACTTTGTGCCAGGACTTGGCAAATAATAATAATAATAATATATAAATTTGTAAAGCGCGCAAAGTCAGCGAGCTGAATCTGAGGCGCCGTAATAACGTTATCAGTTAATGCAAATTAATGCAGGTGGTATTAAAGCTTATTATTATTAATTTGTCACGCTTAAGTTCGACTGCATCTGAGTTGGCAATTTGAACAAATTGTTTTTAAGCAAGCTACAAGCAGGATAGATCGTAGCGGATGTGCTGTCAAAATAAAGATTCAGAATGTTCGTCTGTCGCTTGCAGACTGTTTGCCTCAAAGAACTTGAAGCGAAAGGTCAGCGTGGCACAGAAGCTGAAACACTATGGTTGCTGTGGATGATCGTGCCATGCCGCCGCAGTGAGGTTGTTGACGTAATTAATGACGATGTCACAGGCCAAGTTTGCGTCAGTCATTGGTGTTTGTCGTCAAGTGCTGGTGCTAACGAGGCGCTGACGTAATTGTGCCAATCAATGGGTGACGATCGCAACCGCCGCCGCCAGTGTCTTGTCTCACCAATATCATCTCTCACGGCAGCTGCTACGCATACTCTCATATCCCACCTTGTGTTCTCCCAGCTCGCTCGCTATGCAGCATCGTGTAGACGTAACAACACCGCATCTTCAGCGTCATCGTTATCATCATCAGTAGCAGCAGCAGCAGCAGCAGCAGCACTTGACGACACGTCGACTCGACACGGCCGAAGGCGTCTCGCGGCCTCATTAACTCTCATGCAGCGTTCACACCGCTTGCTTTGCTCGTCCACCTGCTCCGCCTCCCTGCATGCTGTCTTGCTGATGATGCCAACTCATAGACCCTATTCATCGCCTGCTTGACTGCAGCCACTGTATCCATAGTTCTGCTGCCTTGAGCGACGTAGTCTAAAGTCTGTCTCGATACAGGCTCAAGACAGAAGGGAGCGCAGTCGTCGTCTTGGTTTCGCTCTCTGTCGTCTTGGTCTTCTATTGCTGGTCTTTACTTGATTTGGTATATTGCTAGTCATTGACATGACATTAGATAAGTTAAAACTAACTAGCTGAAGACTAAAGAGCGCTAGGATTTACATCGCATGCATACGTCGTATGATTGTACATATACAATCTAGTTTTCCTTCTTCATGATTGAAGGTACAAAGAAATAGGGTTGGTCTTTTTTTCCCTGTCTATCTGTCAGTCCAATTAAAGGGCATAACTGATTGATGTCAAATCTCACATTTAATTTCCGAGCAGCATTTCGGCATTTTTTTATTTCTGAGCTAAAAATTAAACTTTACAAGAGCTCTATAATTTTAATCAGTTGTTAGGAATGTTTAGTAAATAATTATATTTCTGTACGTATTGTGTATAGATAATATGGTAATAACCCTAAATAGTAAAATACACTTTTAAAGATGTGTCTGTTATAGGTTCGAATATACGCTACTATTTTATACCTTATAATTACCAGTTCATGCCAGTGACACAAAACGCAGACTTACATGAGTATCGATCACCTTACTTATGGGTTTCTGCGTTCAGATTACCGTATTTTGCACCTATCGTTGTTTTGTTTTAATTCGGACACAAACGAAACAAAGTCAGTTGTTCCGATAACTCAACGAACTGTCAATTGTTTTACCTTTAACAATCACTTAGTAATTAGTTTTTATAGATATTTCGCCGTGTTTTTAATTTAATTAAAAACGTTAATTTTGTTTAATACACGCAAACGTATTTATTTACTTCGTTCAAAAAATGAACTTTATTAAAAACTGTAATAGATTACTGACAAAATCTTGGCATGGCAAAATACGGAAAATAAAATTTAAAAAAATACAAACAAGCATGCTAAACCTGACATTTGATATGTTTAACAGTTTTTTTTGCATAGGACGGACTAAAAAATATAACATTTTCGTATGCGTTACATGCTTTTATAATTTTATTTAAAGAATTATTTAGCGTATTTTACGAATACATGAATGCAAACAAAAATTGCTTGGAGCCTACTGTTAGAAGTCGTGCTGTTTAAAAATTAAAAGTTTTCGCCTCAACGACAATGTATTAAGCATCAATGCTTTGTAGAGAAAAGTGTTTTTATACGAAACGTACCCCGGTATATCGTTTTTATATTTAGTTACGTCAGATTCTTTTTTAAAATTGTTTTTGGTAATAAGATTAAACTATGCCATACTTGATGATTTCAAAATTAGCATTTTACGCTTCGCGTCAATAAATGTGACGAATTTTTGGCTTTTTATATGTTTATTGGTATTTATTATGCGAGTCATCTGTGTTTGCGTGATTTTAGGCAAATTAACATTATGTCAAAGAACGTCGGCGTCGCCGGTCAACCGCGGACGCATTAAGTCATAATCACTTGTAAATCTATGTTCTGCCGGTGCGCACAGGTGCCTGCCTGTTTAGCGTGGTCAGTCGATCGTGCCTAGCTTAGCTGAACCCATGCAGTCTGGTCTGGTCTGGTCTGGTGTGCCTTGTGGCGCCCATATACACGTCGCGTAGACAAGCGTTAATAACAAGTCGCATTACCTGGTCGACTTGTCGTCAGTCGCCGGTGGGTGCCGGTGCGTCTCTTCGCTTCGCTGGTCGACTCTCGCCGCTTGGTCACTAGCGCCGCACGCCCGACGACGATCGCGTCTTTCCGGTTCAGAAGTGGAGTGGAATCGAGCGGCACGCCGTCCGTCCATCCGTCGATCCTTTTCCACGCCTGACCGCCGCCAAGCGCTCAACTTCGCGGTCGCCGATCGACGGCGACTCGATGGGCGGAGCCAGAAACGACCAATGGCGCTTCGGCGACAGTGCCATGCAGAGTAACAGACAACAGTCTGCAGGCAGCATCAGCATCACGCCACGGCGTCAGCCAGCTGTGTTCTGCGACGCTTGCTCTTCGATCGACCGAACCGTCACGTGCTCTGTGTGGATAGACACGACACACATTGACATAGGCCTGCAACTCGGACTACGGATCAGTAATGCAAAAAGGCATCTCAGCGGCGCATTAACTGAATTCTAATAATGAGATTAATGAAAACTCTTTTTCACCGTGGCAGCAACTAATAATACTGAAGAAATAATTTTTAAAAGTAAATTTGTTTTAACAAAATACGAGGTCTTATCGGTGCTGATATTGTTTTATGCCGGAATGAAATAAGCATAGAATAAAAAAACATTAACGAAACATTTTGTTCTGTTGAAATGCAACGCACGTGTTGACTTAAGTCTGTGCACGTGGGTGGGTGATTTCAAGTCGACTTAGCAGTCTGTCGAGCTATATCAGTCAGTGTTGGTGGCGTCTCGGCCGCTGCGGGCAATGTCTGCGCTGCCAAATCAACTAATCGCTGATGCATGACTAGTCGCATTAGACGCTGGACGCGGAGTCACTGATGCGTAAAAGACAACGACGTCAGAGCCAGCAGCATCAGCAGCAGCAGTACTGAAGCCTTGGCTGCTTCGACGCAGAATCTGTATCCTGCTGCATCATTTATACACTGACGACTGAAAAAGCGAGATTACATGTACGATTAATCGAAGATCAGCATATGCAACTTAGAACAATTAATGTTGGCTTAGTTCAATATCCGTATGTTGCAGACTGTAAGGTTGCGTTTGCAATAACACGAGCTCTTTGTCTCTCTTGCTCTGTGGGGGCGCTGAGAATGACGGACGTGAAAATGACGAACCGTTAAAATGTCCAGGCATGAAATTGACGGACATAAAATTAATAGTCATAAAAATGCAAGACATGTTTCAAGTGGCTGAATATACAGTGTATAGGCCCATATTTAGTAGACTTCAATTTATCATTGCTCACCTGTAGCTAATTTTAGGTTGACGTTTTCGTAACATTTTATGCATTTCAACATATTACACATGAGCATGTTACACAATTTACTTTGCTGTTGTGACTTGTGTTTTGCCGTTGTTTTTTTAATTGCACGCTGCATTGTAATGCAATTTATTTTCAAACGAGATATATCTGGTCCTCCAACTTCATGTCCGTCAATTTGATGCCAAAACAGTCGGTCCGTCAAACTCATGTCCGCCATTTTCAGTCAACCCACTCTGTGGGCTCAATGCTCGTTGGTGTCCACGACATATTTTAGGAAATAAGTCCATTTTATTCTGTTTATCGTCAATTCGTACAAAGTGCCAGTCCACTAGTTCTCGAGTCCGTCGTTATCCCATTACACCAGACTTCCCAGATACGCACATTCTGTAACATTTTCCGTATTCCAAACTTTCAACCTTTTCGTTTTGTTCTACGTCTTTCTATCTATGTTCTTCCAAATACCACTGTCTTGTCTTGGCTTTTGGTATACTTATCTTTAAGCCTGCCTTTCATTCCGCTTCGTGTGGATTATTTATTTTTTGTAAACTATCACAGTTTTTTTGTAAAGTGGCGGATTCAATGGGGAAAAAGTGCAAGGGGCGGCTGCCACCCTCCCTATTGACAGGATGCATCTTGAAACACGTAAAAATTGTGCACAAAATGCATTATTTTGACCTAAAATTTTAAAAAATTTTCTGGGGAGAGGCACACCTCACCTTCAACCCTTTCGTTTCCTATTCCAAATTTCTGGATCGGCTGCTGTTTCTGTATCAAATTAATATCATCAGCAAAATGCAAATTGTCGATAAGTTGAATGACAGGAGCCCAAGCACAAGCCCAATAATTATCAGTGGGAATGAGGTTAAAAAGAGTGGTTCGAAAGACGCGACTGTTAAGCGGTGTAAATTGTGCAAGTTAACTTCATTTTTTTAAATATTGTTGTTAATGTTTACTGCATGACTATTTATTTTACAGTTTACACTTTACGGTATTCTGACAAAACATTTACATCATACAGAACCAAATTTTATTCGTTGTGGTAGACCAGGTTTTCAGTTCGCGTTAAAATTGTCTCATCGTGTTATATCGCGTTGTTTTCGTGCGGCCGAGTTGAAAGCAGGTACCCGCGGTTGCCATGGCAACTGCGGTGACGTCACGACGTAAAGCCGAACGGACGGACGGCGCAATGACCTTTGATCTTTGGTCTCTTGCTCGGTGCTGACTTTTGACCGGCGTGCGGCATCTGTGTGATTGCGTGTCCGATCGGCGGGTCGACAGCCATTTCGCGCCATTACGATAATCACTATTCTGTTTTAACGGCTTCGGCAGTCGTAAAGTACGATTTGCCAGATATGCAACTAAGAAGCTATGCATAACACTTTAATCGACGCGATAACAATAATGTTTCAGTGTTACAATTAAAAAGCATTTCTGTATGATACGCTTACATGCAGTTACGATTTCCACCGTAAAAGCGTATCCATGATTTAAAAAAAATTAAATGCGCTGAATTTTACATTTGCGAGTGTCAGCGTGTTTGCCAAACTCAATATAGTACAAAAAATATTATTAAATTGTGACCAATATAATGTACTCTTCGCACGCATTATTCTCTTTTATATTCTTTTAAGTGCTTTTTTTGTTTCATTCAAATTGTATTAGAAACCCGACAATAATTTGAAACGGGGCTAATATTATACTAATAGTGACTGGCGTCGAAGTTGTTATTGGAAATTGTCTCCCCCGTCTGTTTCGCACCGTTATAAAAATATGGCGCCTGACATTTTGGGGTCACGTGACGTTATCGGTGGTCAACTTCTTATGGGTGGTCCATAGTGACCATGCGTCTATCTAGCATCGTTATGGAGATATGGCCTTTTAAAGTTCTTCCAGGAAGGCTCTTCCAGAACAGAGGTCGGTCGTCGGTCGGTCCTCAATATTACACTGATCTTATATACTCCTCTTCGCTACGTAGCGCGCATGAAGTAAAAAATTGTAAAATGCCATCTACCTCATGGAAATTTACAAAAAATTCAGTTTTGAGTGCTTGCAAGTTGTATCAAACGCTTAGACTGTGCAGTTAATTGAGCGCTTGCACGAAGTTGTCAAATACAATTTAGATGTTATTATCTGCCTGCCTGCGAATATAACACGTACTGAAGTTTATGCAAATTATGCATATAAGTTTATACTTTTATAGTTGCCCTACTAAGTTTTCAGACTGTAGAAAAGGTCCAAGCCACGTCTTATTTATGCACACATCAGACACATTGACAAGTTGTATATACAGCGTGGACGTCTTACTTTTCAACTGTTGATAAAATCACTGTTTCGATGACCAAAATCAGCGAATCAGTAAGTCATGTGTCTGGACAAGTAGATGCAAATACAAACATGTGTGTATAGTAAGAAGCTTGCGTCGTCGTCAGCCAATGTGAGTTGGCCGCGTGCACACCACAGCTGAGATGGACATCCGACGAGATGTGAGCTGACGAGCGTAAAATCCGATGATTGAGAAGACTGGGTCGGCTCGGCCGGACTAAACCACAAAGCGACGTCCGACCAAGAAGCATCGTGTCGTGTCGCCGTTGACGCAACTCTCCCGTGCACGGGACCATTACCATCACGAGCACGAGCAACAGCAACGCGAGCTGGATAATCTACATAATCTCTTAGCTGCTGACGTTAGATCTTCTGGTGTATCACGTTCACACAGCATAAGAAAAACAAATCGACAATTTCTACAAAATAGTTTTGACGAAGTATTTTATTGCGATACGTAGGCCTTAACATCACGGAGTACACACACACAAAAAGCAAAATCACCAACTTCCGTCGACCGTGATGCGGATGCAGGAACTGTAGATCGGATGTCTCACTTTGTGCTTAGAATGACTCCGTACAAAGGCAGAGTCAGGCATGCATAAACTCAACCACATATTGTCATACTCGTATTATATTGTCGATAATTTTTCCGCGAAATAGGCTAATGTTACTCTTCCACCAGTTGTGTTTGATTCCGTGAAGTAGAATGCGCCGGCCAGCTTTCGGCTTACATGAAAGACTCTTTATGCTATGTGCAAGTTAGATTTTTCAAGTCGTGGCAAACCAGTAACCACTCAATGTGTGATACTGTTTTCTCTTGAAACTGCATTTTATAGGCTAGCCACGCCTTCCAACAGTACCCTTGCGACACGTTGGTTTTTAGCTGTATTATCAGGAATTTCAGGAAACTGCGGGACTTCGTGGTCTGCTTCGGCGCGCGGTAGGTTTACAGCTACTTAATGTGAAGCAATGCTGTCGACTTCATTGTAATATTAATCGACGAACAGGCTGAAACAGGCAGTGCGCAGCACGTCGCCTAGTCGCCTTATAGATTCGCGTTGTGCTCAGTGCGCTGTGCGCCATGGCCACACGCAGTGCATGTGGCTGCAGGGACGTGAATTCCGTGACTCTCATGAGCTGGCATTTCTGAGATAGAAAAAGCAACGTATTGAATCTACAGACGTCTCTGAGATCAGGCGCAATGTGACTTTTCATGGCGTGATGACGAGAAAACTGTTCTACACTACATCCGGGCAAAATAAAGCCAAGGTTAAGTCGCGTGAACAAAGGTTGGCACATAACGATTTACTTATTTTCTGTCAGCGCACCTGTTCTACGGTTATGCGCGGTGTTATGACAACAATAAACAAAACATGATCAGGCGCAGCTCTGCAGTAGCGAATTTTCAGATTGTCAACTGCGCGAACTAAATCGGCGAATGTTTCAAGTAAACGCAGTTTCATTGTGTTTTAGATATAACTAACAGTAACACTGTATTAGGCCTATTGTACAGTCATACAGCAGTTCGGTCTCACGGGCCAACAGGGCACACTGGTAAAATATGGCAGTTTTTTTGTGCTTTGCAACTAGCGTCACTTTGTTTTCCAATTTGTTTCAAATAATTACGAGGTTGTGCTATGAATGAAATAGCGTTGATTTTTGCCAAATTCGGTGCGGATCTGATCAATACGGTCAAAGTTACAAACCGAAAAAAGTGGCTCCGTTTTTTGAGCCACCCTATATATTGGTTTTAGGCCTAAAAACTGACAGGTCTGCTGAAAAAATAAGTTTACATCATCACTTCAGTGTCTCGATTTTGTTGGTTTGGTCATTGATGCTGTTTTATTTGGTGAAGGGAAGGGTGGTATATTGGAAAAACTACTTTAGCACTTTCCGAAGTTCATATTTCAGGGATTGGCTTCAGGTGGAGTAACTACGAAAAGTTGTACGGGTAAACAAGGATCGAAATTGACTGAAAAAGTAGTAATATAATTCTACTACACCCTTCAGGGTCTGTTGGGCTTTTGTCCTTGTCGGCGCTGTCAGCTTCTCTCAGACTTAAACTTTCACATCAATTTTCACATTTCTGGGTTTCGTAACAGGAACAGGAATGAAAATGTAACAGAGTCCCCACCGTTTGCAGTTATTTAATGGATGTTGTTGTGGTGGTTGGTTGACAGTCAGTGGCTGGTTGCTGGTGAAGATGGCTGTAAAGCATGATCGTCGTCTGTCGTCAGCGGTCAGCGGCGTTCTCCAACCGACGCTGAACGAGTCGTACGTATCACCACGACCTGCGTCACGGGTAGGAACGTCCACTGACGCCGCCAAGTACCTCCGACGTAACCGAGGCTCGTCGTCACTGTGGCTGGTAAAACGATGTGGATCCATTGATTTCGACGACGACGACGATGATGACAACAGCAGCTCGCTGAGAGTCCAGACGGCACGTGCTCCTCGCCTGTCAGGCAACGAAGCGTCTGAAATTTTTCGTCGCAGCCAGGGAAGCGTCGGCGTCTTGCTGGACGAACACAACCAGCGCGGATACAGTTCACCGCGACCACAACCCAGACTGCCGAGCGGCGAGGCCGCGGCCAACGCACGCCGCAAAGCCGATCTTTTCACGCAAGCTGACATCGGCCGTCCTCACTCCAGTCGACCTGAACGCCGTGTGTTGTCGACAGAAGCGAAAGCGAACGCAGCGAAAGGCGCAGGGACGATGAATACGGTATTGAAAACAGTCGACGACCAACCGCGAACGTCGCAGCCGAACGCGTTCCGCAGTAAGAGCAACACATCGCTGTCGCTGTGCCTTGACGCGAGTTCTGCCAGAGGTGAGACAAACTGTACGCCTCGACCTCGACAACGTGTTAAGCCGGAAGCACAAGAGATCGCGCACAGAAGCTCTGGGAAAACATGCGCGGCGGCAATAGCTGGTCGACTGTCGGGAGACGCGGTGTGTGAAGTGCGAGCTAGCGGTGCCGGCCGAGATAACTACGAGGCATCAACGTGCGGCAGCATGGGGGCACTTTTCTCGAAGTACGGCCAACAACCGGCAGCCAACCAACTACCAGAGAGGATTCCAGAAGGTCCAGGGAAGGACATTGCGAGGCACGGAAAGACCGGGACTCTGTGTTATCAGATGAACAACTACGGAAACCTGCCGCCATCTCCGCGGCCAGAAAGCCGACTGCGGTGTGAGGGGAAGCGTTTTGTTTGCCGAAACAAAGGCAACAACATGGCCAAGTGCCTTAATCCTGCTAACAAGCCACAAAGACGAAAACGGTTGCAAACAGGAGAAAGAAGACATTCTGAAAAAAAATGAATAACACGAGCAACAAACTCGCTAATATTTGCCATAACACGATCCGCGTTAAATAACCACTTTGTAGCGCGCTGACGTTTATACTTACTAGCATCCATTGAAACTGTTGCGATATCTGAATCATTATTTTGTTTAAATTAACTTCATATAGCATAGAGATCGTTATAGAAAATTAAGTTTTTAACTATTTTGTTGTTTTTTTTATTTATTAGTACAGCTTGTGTATGGTTTTACTGGAGCTTTTTTAATTTGGCTAAATCAAAGTTTGTTTACTTGGTTGTTTTTTGCTTCTTTGCAGTTAAAACTATAGTTTTAGCCTACGTAGGCCTACAGTATTGTGTTCTTGCAGTAATTAACAATACAAAATGAAACGCAAAGTAGTACAAGCTACAAGCTTCCAGAGTTCAGACAAAAAAAGCTTCTGTTCACTCACACTGATACTTAGCGTTAAACTGTTTGTGTGGAACATTCTGCACCGTAGTCTCATCGAACTATTCTGTTGAAATAGACTTACTTTAACTTACTTAAAGTTATAAATAGTTTATTATTTCAGTGTCACATTGCAGCCAATTTTGTATTCAAACTTTTTATCGTTAATCGTATTCTCCTAATCGACCAGGTTCCCGACACTTGCCATTTCGTAAGAAAAGAATATCTTCACCTGGTTCGGATTATGCGTTTTTTTGTCACAACAGCGATGATATTTTTTTTTGCTTTTTAGTGACTTATTCCTACCTATTAACTTTGAAATGACAGGTCTACGATTCAAGTTACGCAAGGCGTAGCGCTTCAACTTCTCAAATAAGCTCAGACCAATCTATAGCCAGAGACTGTCAAAAATAACGATAGGTTATGATCGATCAACCAACTAAAATCTTTAATAATGAGCTAACAGACTGCTACTGATAATATCTTGTAATAAATGACACAGACATTTGACTTTTTGACAGTTGGCTAATGACTATTTTAAAGAAAGTCGTATTTTACGTTGTACGTTTTCAACAAATACTTGCATGAAGGATTAAAATAAAAAAGAAGAGAAAAAAGTGGGGAAGAAAGCGGCAAAGAAAAAATAGCATTTAGCAATAAACTTATATAGGTTGGCACATAAAATGGTGAACATAGGCTGATAGTCATGTTGAACACAGAAATTCGCAATGTCATGAACAGTGTCCAACATGACCATCCTCACTGCAATGATTGAAACCTATCGTTTCTACAACTGTGCGATTGCTCGAAATCTGCAAAACACACATCTACGTTACACATTTTACGCACCACCCTGAATATATCTTGTATTTTGTAAGTACATGTGCCACCATTTGGCGAATAGCGATGTGTGGATAGCTCTGCCTTGGCCTTATCCAATAGTTGTCATAGCGACGCCGTTGGCATCAGTTTAACGATCCGCGCACAAGCTGAATAATAGCCTATGTGTAGCATGTCATAGCGTGCATGCTGCAGTGAATAAGGTAAGGTCAGACGCTTACTGGTGTTACCATGTATGTTACCATGTATGTTTAGTTCTGTGTTGAATATTTAGAGCGTAAGGTAGGTTAATTAAGCTAAATTCTATTAATCGCGCCAGAAGCACTGTCTGTAATCTGTACACTGTGTCGGTCTGTGAATACTTTTTAGGCAAAATCGCTCTTGCAGAGCAAGCGATACCGCCTATTTCCACACATTTTTCTATAACGTGGTCTGCTTGTCTATCGTCTGTCTGCAGTGTCACTTTCTTCTCCCTGCTGAAACCGCTCGACGGATTTAGACGCCATTTGGCAGGTGCGTGTACACTTGTGGGGTCCAATGACGCATTGCGTTAGATGGGGGATCCCTGACCTAACCCCAAGAATAGGGGGGATTTGGGGATTGAACCTCTTACCAAAACATGCAATTAAAAATTGCAGCCAAACCGTCTGTCCTATGCTGCCATCTAAGGAACAGACAATTACAATAACAGCAGCGCATTTGCAGTAAATAGATTATTACAGATTTCGCCACTATAGCCGCTGACTAGCGTACTCAAACGCTCGATTCGTTAGTCGCTATACTAGCGTGTGAATGGGTCGATAATATTATAGAAGCTGACATTGATATGTTACAAAGTCGTGTATTCGAGCGTTTGAAGTACTGTGTTGGATTTTTACTGGCCAGTATGATGTCTGAAAACATTTCAGATAGTCAATACCACTTTAGTTATGACACTCTTTATGTACTTTTCTCAAATAAGGCTGCTGATAATAGCGATCAATTTTCAAATCTCGCACTGGGGTATTCTCACTATAGAAAATATGCAATGGCGAAGGTATGGACAAGAGTTTGTTGCATTGTTTTTTTTGACTCACGATATAGGCTACTCTCTTGAAGTGATGGGAATTATTGAAACAGCGCATGATTGTGTTAAATCTTTGGTGCCTTTCATTGTAGTTGCACGATGAATAATTCAAACTTTCTCAGCTGATTCACGTAGTGCTGAAAAAGCAGTGGAGCGACATGGATGCTGTGCTAAAACCCACATCGAGTGACTTCCACGCCGCGAACGCTCAGCAGCGAGGCCCACGCGTCGTGTCGTCAACAGCAGCAAGGAATCTGGAGCGCGGCCGAGGCTCTCTGTCTTTGGGCATGGACGACGAAAGACGCACTACATCTGGCGGAGTCAGCTACGTGGTCCAGTTCCCTGGAGGACCCAGCTGTCCTCCGCCTCGCCCGGCGCGACTCGTGGGCGCCGCAGCACAGGCGGCCGCTCAGCGAAACGTCGGCACAATGTCGAGCGTGCTGAACGCCGACGAGAACCGTGCTTACCAGTCACCACGATCTCAGCCGAAGCTGCGATCGACCGCGGCGCAGGCCAACGCAGCACGCTTCAGCGGCTCGTCGACTGCGTACTGTCTGAACTACGAGCGTAATCGCGGCTACTGGTCGGCACGTGGTCCGTGTGTACGCGGTGCCGTGGGCAGAGAGGCGCTGGAACGTAGTCGTGGTGTCATGGACAGTATCATCAAGGTTGATGGCAATGCCGGTTATGTGTCTCCGCCGGCAGTGCGTCGTCGAGCTGGCGTCGAGGCGGAGTTGAACGCGCAGAGAAACAGCAGCGCCGCAGTTCGACACGCTCTCGACGTCGACAACAATGCCGGCTACCAGACCAGCCGCAGACCCGCGTCACGAGCCGTCACCGCCGAAGCACGCGAGAATGCCGCCCGCTTCAGCGGACAGGAAGTCTCAGAACTCATCTCCACCACCAACGCAGAGGCAATGCCACTACCCGAGCCTCGTGTCAAACCGGAAGCACGTGACGCAGCCATAAGAAGCCGCGGCTCGTGTGGCTTGGTGATAGAAGGTCAGTTGGAAAACGTTCTTGTTCCTAACGTACGAGTGAAGGGCAGCGGCAAAGACAACTACGAGCGTGGACATCAAGGCTCTATGAACCAGCTGCTCTCTGGAAGCGCTCAGCTAGACGTTCCCGAACGTCCGATGTCTCGAGCCAGGGACGAAGGCATCGAAATCTCACAGTACGGGCATACGGGCAGCATGCACGAACTGTTCAACAGCTACGGACAACAGCCACAGTCGGCGCGTCCTGTGGCGAGAGTCAAACCAGAAGCCGGACAGAACGCCATCCGCAACATGGGAACCATGTCCGACTTTCTGTAGATGTACATCATATTCACGAAACTGCTTAGACCATTATTTTGAGTGAAAGTCGCTCTCACTGCCACGAAAGTGTGGACAAAACTGGTACATCGATAACCAGCGTGGGTATCACTTATTATGCGGCCGTTCTAATAGGTATAGCGTGTCTTGATCCGTCCGTCCGTCTGTCTGTCTGTCACGTTCGGGCTCATAGCTCGAAAACTAAAAAGCACAGAAAACAAAAAAATTGGTGTGGACGTTTCCACGGGCAGAAGTAACTGCATGGCATGCCAGTTTTCAACTCATTAAGCAAACCGACAACCGCGCGGTATGGGCCCGCATAGTTTTTAATCGGAATAATGGCATGCATGACTCGATGCTCAACACTGTTCAGTAGCGAAAGTATTGCACTAAACGCTGCATTTCGTGCAGCATCCAAGAATTATTTTTAAAAATTGTATTGCACGTTGTGTATTGCTTTAATAGTTTTATGCTTGATGATTTTGTGCTTGGCGTCTAGCAGACTAGTTGTGTCTGTGTCTGCAATATTTCTTATTTATAATAATTTGTAACAGCAAAACGATCTTGTGTTTTCCGTAGAACTTTGTTATGACTATTCCGCTTAGCGATTATTTTTGATAGTGAAAACGATAGATGTACCACATCATACTTTTAAACAATTTAGTGTATGGGGTGAATCTTTTGTAGAGTTGTTGGGAACAGCGCTTTATTGCGTAGGTTTTCTAAACTTGCGGAAGCAGCAGCAGAAATTGCGTTTCGTCTCTTCATGATTTTATATCCCATCGTTTTCATATGACGTTGACGATCGTGATAAAATTTTTAAGAACTTGTTACAATTTTTGTTAATCAACAGACTCTATAGGCAAGCAATTATTGACTTAAATTTTTTATCGCTAGTGCACTAGATTCACTTTTATTTAGAACTGTCTGCCTAAATTATTGTCTGTCCAATGCAATGCATAGGATTGAACAGAGTATAAAATCACCTAACTGTCCTTGCGTCCGTGAGTCCGTCCGTGCGTCCCGCTTTTTTAAAGCTCTCTTCCTTCTACCTTCCACTTTCCTTTCTCTTACCCTTTCCCTTACCCTTCCCTTTTCCCTTTCCTTTCTCCTTTCCCTTTTCCTTCCCTTTTCCCGTTTTCCATTTCCTTCCTTTTCCACTTTTCCTTCCACTTTTCTTTCCCCTTCACTTCCACTTTTTTCCTCCTTTTCCTTTCGCTCTCCCTTTTTCTTCTCCTTTCCCTTTTTCCCCCTTTTTCTTTCTCTTCCCCTTTTTCTTTCCCTTTTTATTCCCATTATCTCCTCTTTCCCCTTTTCTTCCCCCTCACCTTCCCCTTTCCCTTTCTTTTCCCATTCCACTTTTCCTTTCCCTTTCCTTTTTTCCTCTCCCCCTCCTTTTTTCTCTTTCCATTCTTTTTTCTTCAAGTGTCCACGTCCGTGCGTCCAACATTTGAGGCGTCATATCTCCGTAACGGTGCCAGATGGACGCATGGTCACCATGGACCACTCATAGGAAGTCGACCCCCGGGAGTCGAATGGTCACGTGACCGATGACGTCACGTGACACCAAAAGGTCAAACTTGTGACCCCATTATCTTTGAGGCGCCATTATCTTTATAACGGTGCAACATAGACCCATGGTGACGATGGACCTTTTATAATAGTAAAGCGCTGGTGACGTATCGAATGGTCTCGTAACTGACAATGTTTATTGTTTAGTTAAAATAATACAGAAGGATAAAAGGATTATTGCTGATGTAGGCCTACAATTTGAAATGAAACTGTTTGATTTTTTTTTCTACCGGTCTAAACAGCTCACTGATTATATTTATACGGACATCACAGGCTGAACGGTAGTTCAAGCCCTGTGTTAACGGTGACTTCTCTTTCTTATGGAGAATCCAAAAATTCGACCCCCACAGAATCAAAACCCCTGATCCGATTGAGATAAAATTTGGCATGGTTGATTACGTCGGGGAGGGGACCCGTCATACAAAATTTTATGCAAATCCCTCCAAGGGGGGCTTCTCGGCAAATGGGTGAAATATACGCAAAAATTTTTATAGCTGTACATATTCCTTTTTTTCAGAAACTCACCTATAGGTCAGACCCTTCGGCAGATTTTTGCGTGCGATGGCTCAAACGACGCGGTCTCGCTCAAGGATGTGCTTTTGGGGGTTACAAAATTTAAAATTTATATTTAACGTATTTATTCAAAAAAATTCAAAAAATTACAATTGGGCCTATGGGGAAAATTAAACAATTATTTAAACGGTTATAACTTTGGCTGTGTATAAGATAGAGTCGTAATTTTTGGTTTTATGGTATGGTTTTCGGGGATGGCGAATCTAATGGTGTCATTTAATTTTACCTCGGACCCTCCCTAGTTGCCATGGCAACGAAATTTGGGACAAAATAGGCTATAACTCGGCTTGCGTAAGAGATTTTTGCGAGATTTTTGCGCATATAGGGGGTTTTCGAAGATGGGCCATCGAATGCTGCCAATTGCATTTTCCCCCGATGGAGCCCAGTTGTTATGGCAACGAAATTTGGGACAAAAAGAGCTATAACTCGGTTTGTGTAAGAGATATCTGCGAGATTTTTGCATTTAAAGCGGGGTTTTGTAGATGGGCCACCGAATGCTGCCAATCGAATTTTTTCCCGACCGACCCCCGTTGCCATGGCAACGAAATTTGGGACAAAATTGGCTATAATTCGGTTTGTGTAAGAG